>Ga0207102_1009_pt1 | contig 36986 bp, 34 predicted proteins | sample Alteio_BWMinHeat_80_FD_153573 | JGI IMG/M metagenome (GOLD analysis project Ga0207102, IMG submission 153573) | Enriched cells from forest soil in Barre Woods Harvard Forest LTER site, Petersham, Massachusetts, United States -... | ecosystem: Environmental > Terrestrial > Soil > Temperate forest >... | reverse complement strand
ACTGGCACCGGCAAGAGTCTATTCGTCCGCTTCAGTTCTTTCTTTTACCAGCAACAGCTTTAATGCTGCAAACTTCGAACGAAAAAAATGGACGGCAGGATTAAATGCAGGTTCTTTTGGGCTTTGGCAGCCAAATGCCGGAATTTATTTGCCTGTTTCAAAAACTATGATCGTTAGCGCAAACGCAGAAGTAATCTGGGCCAACGGAAATTATCCATATTATATTAATAATGGTATGTTTTCACAAAAAGCATATCGTACTAATTCTGATGTCCATTCTTTTCAGGGAGAAGTAAATACAGTTAACAGGTTTGCTGATAGTTCAACATTGCAAACAAAAATATGGGGCTATAGTTCAGACAGAGGATTACCCGGAAGTATCATTTTCTTTAATGATATATCTGTTCAGCGGCTGGAAGACAAAGACTACTTTATTCAAAGCCGCTATTTAAAAAAATTCAGTGCCTTCACTTCATTACTCGTTTCCATGAAATACAGTTCAATGTTTACTAGGTATACGGATCCGAATTTCCCGAATAATGCGGGCGGATTGGACGATCGCTATACGCAAAATGAAATTTATGTTAGTATCGCGATAAGTCATAAAATGGGGAAATACTTTTCTTTTTCCCTTGCATCAGATTTTGCATATACGCATCTTACTGCAAATATTAATGAATTTGCCACTCCAACGCGATTAAGTTTATGGAACAATTTTGCTCTGCAATTCATAAAATCACATTGGCAGCTAAGCGCTTCCCTTCTAAATACTAATATCAATGACAAAACAGTCATAGGGAAGTCCGCATCAAACAAAAATAAATTCACATCTGCATTTGAGGCAGGTTATAAGATCAGTCCTCAAAGCCCTTTTCTTTTTCGATTCTTTTACAAGGATATTTTCCGGATGCCGACTTTTAACGATCTGTACTATACATATAACAGCAATATCAATCCCAAGCTGCTACCGGAATATTCATCTCAATATGATGCAGGCCTGACTTATTCCAAAAATTATAAATCTGCATTGCGGCAAATCTCCTTTAGTGCAGATGGTTATTACAATTATGTTAAGGATAAGATTATTGCGGTTCCCACACAAAACCTTTTTATATGGACAATGGAGAATATCGGGAAAGTCCAAATCAGGGGAATCGATATAAATGCTGAGTCAAATGGTAAATTCTCTTCAAATTCCGGTTGGTCCGGAAGGGTAGCATTTACCTGGCAAGAAGCATTAGATATAACCGATCCTTCCGGCTCCGAATATAAAAATGAAATTCCATATACACCTAATTATTCCGGTTCTGCCATGGCAGTTTACAATTACAAAGGATGGAGTGCCGGGTATAGCATTTTATTCTCCGGAAAAAGATATGCACTTGGTGAAAATGATCCTTCGAATGAACTGTCCGGCTGGAACACGCAGGATGGATTCATAAGCTGGCAGATAAATACGGGCGACTTGAAGACCATGATAAAAGCAGAAGTAAATAATATTTTCAATGAGCAATATGATGTCATCAATTATTATCCCATGCCAGGAAGGTCCTATAAATTAAGTATAACTATCAACAACTTCTAAAATTGTAAAAATGACCACTAACAAATTATCACTGCTATTCTTATTAATTTTTACCAGCATCATTTCCTGTAAGAAAAATGACATGCCGGCTCCGGTTACGCCGGTAGTAACAACAGGTGTTTATACACTCAACCAGGGAATTTTTCAGCAAAATAATACGATGCTCACTTATTACGATTTTACCAGTGCTACGGCTGCGACGGACTATTTTAAAACCGTAAATGGATTTGGACTGGGAGATACCGGGAGTGATTTCATTATCTACGGGGGCAAATTATATATTGTCATGAATGTATCAGGCTATGTTGCAGTAGCGGATGCAGTTGGCTTAAAATTCAGAGACACCATTGATTTTAAAAACGCCGGCGTAAATCGTGGTCCTGAAAATATTGTTGGATTTGGGTCGAATGTATTTGTTTCATCTACAGACGGTACCGTCGCAGTGATTGACACATCCAGTCTGGCCATCCAAAAATTCATTACAGTTGGGTCAAATCCGGCCCAGATGGTTGTTTCAGGAAAAAATTTGTATGTGAGCAATACCGGTGGTTATAGCGCTTCTTATGATTCCACAGTTTCTATTATAGATTTAACATCGCTTACAGAGACGGGTAAAATTACTGTAGGCATAAATCCGGGCTGTCTTGCTTCAGATAACTCAGGAAATATTTATGTAACCTGCACTGGCAATTACGGATCTGTCTCACCCAGTCTGGTTAAGGTAAGTTTAAATACGGGTAAAGTAATATTATCTGTTGATAGTGCGGCAGGAACTATTCGTTATTATAATAATGAACTGATTACAACAGGTGGATACCTGGGCGCCTCCAATGTAGGCATTTTGAATCCCAACGACTTCAGTGCGATGAGGCCATCTTTTGTAACTGACGGAACGAATATTGTAAATCCATATGGACTGGATATTGATCCTGCCACCGGAGATGTGTACGTGGGAGACGCTAAAGACTATGTTTCTTCAGGAACAGTTTATTGTTTTGATAAAACCGGAAAAAAGAAATTCAGTTTTTCCACATCTCCCGGAATCAGTCCGATCAGAACACAAATAATTCAACAATAAGCTATCTGGGCTGATTCAATATCTTTGCGCCGGTATCAGATCTTAACTTAACGAACCATGCAAACAGGATTTAATGAGTTGCTAACGGTAACCTTTACTCTGTTTGCCGTTATTGATATTGTCGGTTCTATCCCACTTCTTTTATCACTGAAGAAAAAGATGGACGGCATAAAAGAACTCAAGGCCACCCTAATATCGGGCGGCCTGATGATCCTCTTTTTATATCTTGGCGAACCCTTTCTTCATATCCTTGGAGTGGAAACTCATTCATTTGCCGTTGCAGGATCTATTGTAATTTTTATTCTCGGATTAGAAATGGTTTTAGGGATAGAATTTTTCAAAAGTGAAAAAGGAGTTTCTTCTTCTGTTGTGGTTCCAATTGCATTTCCCCTGATTGCCGGATCGGGAACGCTCACAACGATTATATCATTAAAAGCGAATTATGAAGAGAGTATGCTTCTCATTGCCATACTTATCAATCTTGTAATCGTATTTGTAGTTTTAAAATCATTGAATTTAATAGAGCGTATTCTCGGTCCCGGCGGAATGGTTGCCATACGTAAGTTTTTTGGTGTAATATTGCTGGCTATAGCTGTAAAAATCTTCAGTAGCAATGTTCCCGGGTTGATCAAATAGGCCTCGTCGTACAATGGATAGTATAAGAGTTTCCGAAGCTCCAGATCCAGGTTCGATTCCTGGCGAGGCCACTTCCATCTAAATTTATTCATTTATAATGTCTGTTATTTTTGAAACAGAGCGGCTAACGCTGCGAAATTGGAAGAAAGAAGATACAATTCCCTTTATTGAAATGTGTGCGGATCCTGATGTAATGAAATATATTTCAACCCTGCATACTCCTGAAGAAACACGAATAACGATTCGAAGGATCAGAGATCATTTCAGGAAATACGGGTTTGGTTTATACGCTCTTGAAAAGAAGGATTCTAAAACTTTTATAGGATTTACCGGTTTTATGATTCCCAATTTTGAACACTATTTTACACCCTGCATTGAAATCGGCTGGCGTATTAAAACTACGGAATGGAACAAGGGATATGCCACTGAAGCCGCATTAGCCTGTTTAAATTATGGTTTTAAAAAATTTTCTTTTAAAAAAGTTCATTCATTTACATCTATTCACAATAAGGCTTCAGAACGTGTAATGCAAAAAATCGGATTAAAAAATATTGGCAGTTTCATTCATCCAATGCTGCCTCCCGATCATTTTTTGAGTGAACACGTGCTTTATTGTACAGAAAAAAACGAATTTTATTAGACTTCTATTTATATACAAATTCTACTAAACCGCTGTAATCCACTTTGTATTGATCAGTTTTGTTGTTTGCGGGGAAATAAAGGATTTAAAGTATACCAGGCTATAGCAGGGAAAAAAACCATGGGCACTGCAAGACCAGGAAATAATTCGGGAAACTGTACACTTAAAGGCAGTGTAACAGAAATAGGTATCATTACACATGCAAAAGAGATAACAGAAAACAAAAAATTGAAAATGATTTCTCCTTTCCTTTTGAGCCACCTGATCATACCATAGTTTACCAGGACAGTCAACATACAAGTAAGCAAACTAAATCCTATTATTCGTTGTAATCCCAATACTTTCGAGAAATCAGTTTCAGTTGCAAAAAAATAAATTCTAGTGTAAATGGTGGCAGCCAGAGTTGTTAACAAACTGGCCATCAATCCATGAAAAAATATCCTTTTAAACATACTCGCTTACTTTGTAACAGGGACCGAAATATCCACTTTAAAACTGCTGGCACCGTGATTAGGTTCCTCAGTATTTATATTATAATCCAGACGATTTACTGTAAGAGATCCTTTAAAAGTATTGTCCTGAAAGGTAAAAGGAATGACAACTTCTTTTTGTATTCCGTGCATGCTAAGAATTCCTTTTGCTTCATAACCGTCAGCCGTTTTTGTAATGGCTGAAGATGCAAATTCTATGGAAGGATACTTATCGGCATCAAACCATTTTTCACTTTTGGCATGCGTGTTTTTCATGCCATTGCCTGTATTGATCGTGGTTACATCAATAGTAGCATCAAATTTTGAATTAGTAAGGTCATTTGGATCAAAACTTATTGTGCCTTTCATTCCACCGAATTGACCTGAAGGATCTCCTCCATCAAATTTTACATAAGATGTATCTGCTATTTTCCAGTCCTGCGCTTTAAAAATCGTAAAAGCAGAACCAATTATAAGCACCATAGCGATGAAAGGATAAATGAGTTTTTTCATAACGTTTGTTTTTGAAATGGAATTTTTATGGTCCCAAAAATATTATACCGTGGTTGAATCAAAATTAAATTGAGGCAAAAAAGGTAAATGTTGAGACGAAACCGGATAATTTGATTTGTTATGACCCATTTTAAACAATAAAATCAATTAAACTGTAATAAAACATTATATCATTATTTGAAATTTTAAAAACAGGAATATGAAAATAGCTTTAATCGGAGCGAATGGTAAAATTGGTTCCAGAATTTTGCAGGAAGCGCTTAACCGTGGCCATTCAGTTACAGGGATTTCAAGAAATCCGGATAATAATATTAAAAATGAAAAACTAACCTGGGTAAAGGCCGACGCGTTAGATTCAGACGCTTTGGCTGCCGCAATAAAAGGGAACGATGCACTGATCAGTGCTTTTGGCATTGACTGGCAAAAACCTGAAACATACCATTTATTCAGCAATATAGCCAGGTCATTGATCTTCGCTGCTAAAAAAGCCGGTGTGAAACGTATCATCAATGTGGGTGGTGCAGGGAGCCTTGAAGTTGAACCGGGACTTCAATTGGTCGATACTCCCTCTTTTCCCGAAGCCTGGCGAAAGGGAGCAGATGAACAGAGAAAATCACTGGAAATTTTCCGAAGAGAAAAAGACCTGGACTGGACTTTTTTCAGTCCTGCAATTATTATTGAACCCGGTCCGCACACCGGGAAGTTTCGTATTGGAAAGGATAATCCGGTATTTGATGAAAAAGGAAACAGTACCATAAGTTTTGATGATTATGCAGCTGCCCTCATAGATGAACTCGAAAATCCCCAATTCATAAAACAACGATTCACGATCGGTTATTAATGATGGCCAAAATATTGTCAAAATGAATCAATTATGACTCTTTCAATTAGTTTAAGGGATAAATTATAGGTAATTACCCTTATTCCCTGCCTGTTTTAACAATCATTTTTAAGTGAGGGAGAATATTTTTCCTGAGCAAACGTTTTCTGATAGATAAACTCCCTTTCATTGTGAAAATTGGTTAAATAATTTATCTGGTAAGGCCAATAAATCCTTATGAAGCAACTAGTTCTCCTTTCCTTTTTCATCCATTCGCATAGTGGTACCCCGCTAATTAAAGCGCATTTTCCTACTATAGATTTGATGACAGTCCGAACTGATCCATGGGTTATAAATCTCCAAAGGGTAATTTACTATACAGATACCTGTTATGCCATACAGTTCAGGGACCAATCCATAATGAATGCTGTAATTATTAAAACCATGGATTTGGAAACACTGGAACAATTGAAATATTTCAGAGAAGGGCTGGCTACATTAAAAAAAGGCAATAATGGAGATGTTGCTGAATTCAGGAATTATTCGATAAAAAAAGTCGGTACTAAGAAAGAGAATTCTTGGTATATTTTAAGTTATGATGGTGCTGTTACGAATTTCCAGGAGACGCAGGTTAACCGGATGATATATATCATTAATAATTTTATTTCAAGTCAAAATTAATTCTTCATCTAAAAATCCAAAACGTTTGTATGAAAAAGTTCCTTTTGTTAATTCTTTTGTCGCCGCTGGTTATGAAGGCACAATTTAAAATTGTAAATTCAGCAACCATTAATATCATTGATGTCAGACAGGGTACATGGCCAATCAGCCTGCAAAGAATCACCAAACCGACAGATACCTGTTATGTGCTTCAGTTCCGCACACAGGAATACAATAATTCTGTAATTATTAAGACCCTGAAGTTCCGCGATCTGGGTCAGTTGAAGTACTTCCAGCAGGGTCTTGCAGCTTTAAAAGCCGGCAATAATGGTGATGTGGCAGAATTCAAGGATTATACGATTAAACGAGTGGACGTATACAAGGAAGGAACTTCTTATATACTTACCTGTGACGGAGGATTAACGAATTTTCAACAGTCCGATGCAGACAGGATGATCGCAGCAATTAACAAACAATAAAGAACTTATTTTATTGAGGCAGCCGGTTGCGTAATGCTCCATAGAGTATGGTTCCCGCCAGCGCACCGGCAATTACCATTAGCATGACTGTGTAGCCCTGTCCGAGTAAAACGAAAATAGGACCTGGACAGGCACCTGTTAAAGCCCAGCCCATACCAAAAATAGATCCGCCAATCAGGTATTTTTTCCAGCGTTTATCTTTCTTGGAAAATTGAATAGGTAGCCCGTCAGTATCTTTAAGGCGGAATCTTTTTATGACAGCAACCAGAATGACACCGGATATAACTGCAGTACCGATAATTCCATACATGAATATGGATTGAAAACGGAACATCTCCTGAATCCTATACCAGGAAACTGCTTCAGATTTAGTCATAATAATACCAAACAGAATGCCCGTAAGAATATATTTAATTGGCTTCATGAAACATTATTTAAAAATGAACGGGAAAAGAATGAATGTTGTAAATAGTCCACCAATAAAAAACCCAATCACGGCGATAAGTGACGGTAATTGAAGAGCAGAAAGACCTGAAATAGCATGACCTGAAGTACAACCGCCTGCATAACGCGTTCCGAACCCAATTAAAAATCCGCCTCCCAGAAATAATAATAAGCCCCTCCCGGTGAATAAATAGCTCCAGTTAAAAATGGACGCGGGTTCCATATTTCCATCGAACGGAATATTCATTTTCTTCAGATCTTCTATAGTCGATTTAGAAAGTGAAATTGGCTGATTCGATTGCAAATAATGTGCGGCAATATATCCTCCTATCACGGAACCTGCAAGAAACAATAAATTCCACTGCTGCTTTTTCCAATCAAATTTGAAATAATCTATACGTTTCCCAAGACCCATCATTGAACAGATATTCGACAGATTAGCCGAAAATCCAAAAGTCTTTCCTGAAAAAAGAAGTATCGCAAGGATCAGGGCAATTGCCGGGCCTGAAACATACCAGGGCCAGGGTTGACTCAGAAATGTGATCATATTTTTATAGATGACTGTTTACAGATTACAGTTGACAGGTAACATTAGGCGTTAAGCTTTTGGCTTCAAAAGCTTGCGTTTTAAAAGATTCCTCGTTTCCTGCAGGGATTCAAGATCAGGAAATGCATCTTTGGGAACCAGGAAAAAAGCCCTGCTATTGAAATATAAATGAAAAAAAAATGGTGATTCGAGGAAGCTGCTAAAGTCCTTCCATGCCCAGGCATGTGATCCCAGTTCCGTTTGTAATATAACTTCATGATCACTAATATTCATGCTGAACTGATCCTGGAATGTCTGTGATCTCTTATAAACACTAAGAGGAAGTAAGGTCCAGAAGGTAATGAGTAAAATAAACCATAAGAAGGAAAATAACAGGAATGATACAGGCTGAATTTTATGTAAATACAAAAGTATAGCACTCAGAATTGTAAAAATGTTTACGATGATCAATAGAAACTTTATTTCAGGTCTTGAAATAAAGTGATGCCTCAAAGCACTCATCACCTGTTTCTTATCATACTCAAAATAAATTATCATCTTAATGCATTAGTTGGTTTTCTGAAATGCTCCATTTATATAAATCTTCTCCATTAGTTCCATTAATCTGTACTTTCAGGATCCGCTCATTCTTTTTTCCTTCCACTCCAATTTTTGCATAATTTCTTTTTTCGACCAGGCTGCCCGGAACGCGGAAAGGATTATTTATCTCAACCCCCTTCACTTTGGCTACTCCGCTCGTAAAGGGCGAAACTGTGATGTCATATAGATCATAATTCCCGGGTCTTTCCAATTTTATTATTTCACTGTGATGACGATCACCTGTCAAGAACAGAACCCCTTTAATTTTTGTCCTGTTTAAAAAATCCATCAGCTGGTGATATTCATAACTATATCTGTAAAATCCTTCTTCGGAGCTGTATGGATTCAGGGTCTGACTACCAATCACAATTATTTTAAATGTTGCAGGGCTTTGCACCAGTGCATCTTCGATCCAATTCAATTGTTTGTCGCCAAAAAAATGCTTATCAGGATTTGGTTTACCATTTATACTGTCTTCCATTTCATCTGCACTCCTGAAATACCTGTCGTCTGTCAAGAACAGATCAACGTCGCTATAGGAAATCTGTGAGTAAGTCCCTTTCTGGTCCTCACCATAAAATGGATTACACCAATAGTTCATAAAAATATTCCGTGATATGTCTTTCAATCCATAAGAAAATCCCGAATTATCAGGACCGAAATCATGATCATCCCAAATGGCGTATTGCGGCATGGCTTTTAACAATTGCTGAATAACAGGTTGCGCACGATCGCGCGAGGCCCGGTACCAGAGTCCCCATTCACTACCATAATCTGCTTCGCGCGTGTACCAGTTATCTCCAAGCCATAGCATAAATGTGGCGCTATCTTTTGCCATGGTTTCGAAAATAAGAGAATCACCCCCATAAGGTTTTCCAGGTCTGTCGTATACGGGTTCATTGAAATAGGCACAGCTACCGGTAAGAAAACTGAAATCAGGTGCAGGTTTGCGCCATTGCCAGAGATCTTTGGTTTTAAATGATCCCGAGGCAGCAATTACATTATTTATAATAAACTGGTATTTGTAACGGGTGTTAACATCCAATCCGTTAAGTTCAAAGTTCACGGTATGGAATTCATTTGGGAATACTCCTTTTATATTCTCTTCGATCATTTGTCTGGAACCTATTTCCGGTTGTATTTCCTTCCAATACTTCAAAGTCACGGAACTGATATCAGTAGAGACTTGCAGCCACAATCTGGCCGTCCTCATTTCCACCTGACCCAGCATGGGTCCTGAAATAATAGCATGCCCGGGGAGTTGTTGTGCACCCGCAAATAGAACGGGTATAAAAAAGATAATCAACCAAAGCTTTTTCATATCAGTACATTGGGTACACAATGTACAAAGAAGAGCAATGATTGATGATATTCGAAAGGCCGGAAATTTACCTCATGTACTTACAACTGTTGTAATGATGGGTAGCAGCGTCATAGGGCGTCACATAACGGTTGCAGGAATACAAAAGGGTTAAGAGTATTGCAAGGGCCAGGATCTTTTTCATGGTTTTCATTTGAGGTTAAGAATAAACGGTTACAGGGTATATAAAATTGCTATAGACATATCCAATTTCCCTGCCAAACTGAGGGAATTTTTCCCGGAATGGGAAGACCGATGACGGTTGACCGTTGGCCGTTGACCGTTAAATAATAATTGAATATTATCATTTATAATTCAACTTCCACTTTTCCTCATTATTCACAATCTCGTATTCGCCACATTTCATTTTAGCCAGCAGAGCTGGCTAAAATGAAAGAACCCCGCATAGAAATACGGGGTTCATGGTTAAGTAAAACCGTCCAAAGTATTTTAAAAAAACTAACTACAGCCCATGCTGTTTCCGCAGTTCAGACATTTATAACAGGTCCCGCTGCGAATGGTAATATGTCCGCACGTATTGCAGGCCGGCGCATCGCTTTGCATACTTTTAGCAGCTGCATTTACAGAATCGAGGCCGCCGGATTCAGCTTTCATATTTTTAGAAAATGTTTTTGATTGCACAGGATTCGCAAGTGAAACTGGAGGTTTGGCTACAATACGAACTTCACTCAATTCTGGCGTTTTTTTTTCCTGTTCTGTTACAGGCTGGTCCCATTCCGCCGTGCCCGTATTCATCACTTCAGGTTTATCTAGAACGTGTACCAGATCCGTTCTGCCCAGATATTCATAAGCCATTGAACGGAAGATGAAGTCCACGATGGATGTCGTGCTCTTGATATTGGGATGATCCACCATACCGGATGGTTCAAACCTTGTGAATACAAATTTCTCTACAAATTCTTCCAGAGGAACACCATATTGAAGTCCGATGGAAATGGCAATCGCGAAACAATTCAGCATACTTCGCATCGTAGCCCCTTCCTTGGCCATATCAATAAATATTTCTCCCAAAGAGCCATCGGAATATTCTCCTGTTCTTAGAAAAATTACCTGTCCGTTGATTTTTGCCTTTTGTGTGAATCCTCTTCTTTTGGGAGGAAGCGTTCTTCGTTCAACAATCGTTGCCAGTTCTCTTTTTAATTTTGTATCCGGAGAAGCCTGAACTCTTTTCTGAACCTCAACCAATAATTCCTGCACGGTCAGCTTGCTCATATCTACAATATGAGGTTCCATAGCAGGAAGGGGTTCGTTGGGAATGCTCGCTTTAACTTCTTCAGTTGTTTCGGCTTTCTTCTTTTTATCAGATTTATTACTAAGCGGTTGTGAAAGTTTAGAGCCATCACGATAAAGCGCACAGGCTTTCAGTGCCAGTTTCCAGCTGAGAAGATAAGCGTCAGCGATTTCATCTATAGTGGCTTCATTTGGAAGGTTGATGGTTTTCGAAATTGCGCCGCTGATAAAAGGCTGTACAGCACTCATCATACGGATATGACCATGGGCATGAATAAAGCGCTCCCCAATTTTTCCGCATTTGTTAGCACAATCGAAAACAGGCAGGTGTTCCTTCTTTAAATAGGAAGCACCTTCCACTGTCATTGTGCCACAGATATAATCATTGGCTTCTCCGATTTCATCATCACTGAAACCAAGTGCTTCAAGAAGGTTCCATTCGAAATTATAATATTGCTCTGCCTGGAAACCCAGCCTTTGTAAACATTCTTCTCCGAGATTATAAACGTTGAAAACAAACCCAATTTCGAAAGCGGATGCTACCGCACTATCAAGCTTTTTAATTTCTTCAGCAAAAAAACCTTTTTCACTGAGTGTCTGATGATTGATATGCGGTGCTCCGGCAAAAGTTCCGGCTCCTACAGCATATTTCACAATAGAATCAATTTCCCTTTCTGCATAACCCATATTTCTAAGAGCCGCCGGAACAGATTGATTAATTATTTTAAAATATCCACCACCCGAAAGCTTTTTAAATTTGACAAGTGCAAAATCTGGTTCCACACCGGTTGTATCACAATCCATTACAAGTCCGATGGTACCGGTTGGTGCAATAACCGTTGCCTGCGCATTCCGGTATCCATATTTTTCACCTAACTGCACGGCATCATCCCAGGCCTTGGTGGCGGATTTCAGAAGGTAATCAGGACAATATTTTGCCTTGATGCCCTGCGGTTTTATTTCAAGATTTTCGTATTCATCGGCATCATAAGCCGCGAGACGGTGATTGCGCATTACACGAAGCATGGCATCCCGGTTTTCTTCAAATTTTGGGAATGCCCCCATAACTCCCGCGATTTCTGCACTGGTCTTGTAAGAGATGCCCGTCATGATTGCGCTGATCGCACCTGCAATGCCCCTTGCTTCTTCGCTATCGTAAGCTATTCCCATAACCATGAGCATAGAACCGAGATTGGCATATCCAAGTCCAAGGGTGCGGTAATCATAAGAAAGCTGTGCAACTTCTTTAGATGGAAATTGTGCCATCAAAACAGAAATTTCGAGTACGGTTGTCCATAACCGACAGGTATACTCAAATCCCTCCACATCGATGCTATTCGTGGTTTCGTCATAGAACCTGCGGAGGTTTACAGAAGCCAGATTACAGGCTGTGTTATCCAGAAACATATATTCGGAGCAGGGGTTGGAAGCCCGGATACGGCCACCATTAGGGCAGGTATGCCACTCATTAATAGTAGTATCGTATTGGGTACCCGGGTCAGCACAACGCCATGCAGCGTACGAAATCTGGTTCCAAACTTCCTTGGCAGGAATCCTTTTCATGATCCTTCCGTCACTTCTTGCTTTCAATTCCCAGTCCTCATCGTTTTCCAGCTTTTCAAAAAATGAATTGGTGATCCTTACTGAATTATTTGAATTCTGTCCGCTGACAGTTTTATAAGCTTCTCCTTCGTAATCACTTGCATAACCAGCTGAAATCAACGCGGCAACTTTCTTTTCTTCTTCCTGTTTCCAGTTGATAAAGTCAAGTATTTCCGGATGATCCAGGTCCAGACATACCATTTTGGCTGCCCGGCGTGTAGTACCTCCGGATTTTATCGCACCCGCAGCACGGTCACCAATTTTGAGAAAACTCATGAGGCCACTGGAAGTTCCGCCGCCACTGAGTTTTTCTCCTTCACCCCGTATATTGGAAAAGTTGGTTCCTACCCCTGAGCCGTATTTAAAAATACGAGCCTCGCGTACCCACAGGTCCATAATTCCCCCATCATTTACCAAATCATCTTCAACACTCAGAATGAAGCAGGCATGTGGCTGGGGGCGTTCATACGCAGAGGTGGATTTTTTCAAATGTCCGTCTGCCTGATCAACATAATAATGACCCTGTGGCTTTCCGGTAATGCCGTAGCTTTCATACAACCCTGTATTAAACCATTGAGGACTGTTGGGAACACAGGCCTGGTTTAGAATGGAGTATACCAGTTCTTCATAAAAAATAGTCGCGTCAGCTTCTGATGTGAAATAGCCATAGCGTACACCCCACACTTTCCAGCAATTCGCCATTCTGTGAGCCACCTGTTTAATCGAAGTTTCGCGACCCATACTGCCATCTGACAATGGCACTCCGGCTTTCCGGAAATATTTCTGGGCCAGGATATCCGTTGCGATCTGACTCCATCCTTTGGGCACTTCAACATTCGTCATCTCAAATACAATTTCGCCGGAAGGATTGCGAATTACAGAACTGCGGTAATCGTATTCAAACTGGTCAAAAACATGAATATCGTCGAGCGTATATCGCCGTTTGAATTGCAAACCGCTCGCAGATTGCGTATGAATGGACATATAATGGAATTCTTTATGTGGTTAGGAAATCGTTAGCCTATTAACAAATTGTTAAGCAGGAATCGAAAGTATTTTTTCATTTCCAATTTTCCTCCTGTTCATTTTCCACACTTGTGGAAAAAAATGGTTGATAAATCATGAAGCGCAGTCCTGTATTCGTTGATTTGATTTATACACAATATTTTCAGGATTGTTCACAATTTAAATTTTGGTAAAACCCAAATAATCGTTTAACTGCTCCTAGTGTACAACGTTTCGGAAAGCGGGAAAGTTTTCGCACATTTGTAAGGTAATCAGCCACATGAATGACGTGATTTATTCTTCTTTACTGCTCAAAAAAAGATCAAGGCGTAAATCTTTCGCACTGCTCATCGACCCCGATAAAGTAGATCCTGCAGGAACCGCAGCTCTTATTAAGCTGGCAATAGAAGCCCGGGTAGACTACCTTTTTGTTGGCGGCAGCCTGGTGGTTTCCGACCACCTGGATCAGGTGGTTCAACAGATAAAAGCCCATTGTAAAATTCCCATTATCCTTTTCCCGGGAACTCCTTCGCAGATATCTCCTTTTGCTGACGCACTTTTATATTTATCCCTTATATCGGGAAGAAACCCTGAGCTACTGATCGGCCAGCATGTTGTTTCGGCCCCCGCAGTCAGGAAAAGCGGACTGGAAATCATTTCCACCGGATATATGGTCATTGACGGAGGTGCTCCTACAACCGTTTCATATATCAGCAATGCCCTGCCAATTCCTGCTGATAAAAACGAAATTGCTCTATGTACAGCCATGGCAGGTGAAATGCTTGGCATGAAGCTTATCTATATGGATGCCGGCAGCGGAGCCAGAAGACCCATTTCGACTGAAATGATCGAGCGGGTTTCTTCCAATATCGAAATTCCACTGATCATTGGAGGCGGGATCCAGAATCCTGAGAAGGTTTACCTCAATGCCAAAGCAGGCGCAGATATAATTGTAGTAGGAAATGCGATTGAAAAAGACGCTTCTTTGCTTTCGGAAATGGCGGGCGCACTTCATTCCGTGTCTGTTCAATAAAAGGTCAGCACACTTTGTTAAGATTCAGCTCTTTCCATCAAAAAATATCTGAAAATTTCCAGAAAAGCCGTTTCTTTGTAATGTTAACAACTCTAGTAATCCCATTTTTTCATAAAATGAAAAAAAACTCACCCATATCAGTCCTCACAGGAGTGGTATTGCACGCCTTCAATAAGCGTGGGTTTTTTGTAGCGCCCCTCTGCGTTATTTTTTCTGTTCGTCCCATTCCCTTTTGGGTACGACGTTGATATTTACCATCCATAGTATTCCTTCAGGACCTATGCCCGTAATCAGCCGGCCTGTAAACTCAATGACCCCGTCATTGGCATTTATTTATCTCACGTATTCATTCAATGGAACAAGAACAAAAGTTCAAGATACTAATAGCAGATCCTTCTCATCAGGACTTTGCGCAGATCATCTGTGATGAAATGGAATCTTCCGCCAAAGCCCGCGGAACCGGAATTGCAAAAAGAAGTCCTGAGTATATCAGGGAAAAAATGCGCGAAGGAAAAGCAGTAATTGCTTTTACGGATGAAGGTATCTGGGCCGGTTTCTGTTATATAGAAACCTGGAGCCATGGCGAATATGTCGCCAATTCCGGATTGATAGTAGCCCCCGTTTTTCGAAAAAGCGGACTGGCAAAAAATATTAAGAAAAAGATTTTTGATCTGAGCCAGAAATTATACCCGGGAGCAAAGCTTTTCGGACTTACCACAGGACTTGCCGTTATGAAAATCAATTCCGATCTGGGCTACGAACCTGTAACATATTCGGAACTGACACAGGATGAAGCTTTCTGGGCGGGTTGCAAAAGTTGTGTGAATTATGAAATTCTGATGAGCAAAGAAAGAAAAAACTGTATGTGTACGGCTATGTTGTATGATCCCAAAGATCAAAAACCAAAAGAAACAGCTCAGGATTTTGTAAAACACAGCAAACTCTATGAGCGCTTCATGAAAATTAAACAGTGGGGCTTGCTGAAAAATATCCTTCGCAAGGAAAAAGTAGATATGATACTCGCAGATCTTGGCCTAATCCGGATGAGTAAATTCAAAAAAGAAAAGCTGGCTAAATAAATATTGGGACGATAGATGAATAAGGAAAATAAAAAGGTTGTACTGGCATATAGTGGCGGACTCGACACCACTTATTGCGCTATTTATCTTAAAAAGATTAAAGGACTGGAGGTTCATGCCCTTACAGTAAATACAGGTGGATTTACTGGGGAAGAATTAAATGATATTGAAAAAAGAGCAAAGAACCTCGGGGTAGCTTCTTTTAGATCAGTTGACGTTACGGAGGATTATTACCAGTCATGCATCCGTTTCCTGATATTTGGAAATGTGCTCAAAAATGCGACATACCCCCTAAGCGTCAGTGCCGAAAGAATGGTTCAGGCCATAGCTGTTGCGAGATATGTGGAAGAAACAGGCGCTTCATATGTGGCCCATGGAAGTACAGGCGCAGGAAATGACCAGGTTCGCTTCGATATGGTATTTACAGGCATGGTACCTGATACAACAATTCTTACACCAATCCGCGATTTAAAACTCAGTCGCGAACAGGAAATTCAGTTTCTGAAAGAGAATGGCGTGGAGATGAATTTTGAAAAAGCAAAATACAGTATAAATAAAGGGCTCTGGGGAACTTCTGTCGGAGGCAGGGAAACCCTGAATTCAAAAGATTATTTACCTGAAAACGCCTGGCCAACACCCTTATCTGAACACGAAATAAAAAAAATCAGTCTTCAGTTTGAAAAAGGAGAATTGAAAGGAGTCAATGATAAAAAATTTGATCATCCGGTGCGGGCCATCCAATTTCTGCAATCTGTTGCCCAGCCATACGCGATCGGCAGGGACATCCATGTGGGTGATACTATTATCGGAATCAAGGGCCGGGTTGGTTTTGAGGCTGCTGCTCCGCTTATCATCATTAAAGCACACCACCTGCTCGAAAAACATACATTAACAAAATGGCAGTTATACTGGAAGGATCAGTTAAGCAGCTGGTATGGAAACTGGTTACACGAAGGACAAATGCTGGATCCCACCATGCGGAACATTGAAAAATTCCTGGAAGATTCTCAGTCAACTGTTTCAGGAAAAGTATTTGTAACACTTGAACCGTATCGATTTACTGTTACAGGTATTGAGAGTGAACATGATCTGATGAGCAACCAGTTCGGATCTTATGGAGAAATGAACAGTGGATGGACAGGTGATGATGTAAAGGGCTTCGCAAAAATATTTGGGAATCAGACTGCCATATTCCATAAAATCAACGAAGCAGGGAATAACACCAAATGAAAAAAATCAGGATTGGCATAACAGGGGGCGCAGGTTATACGGGTGGAGAGTTAATCCGCATCCTGTTACATCATCCTTTTGCCGAACTCATATTTGTGCAGAGTAAGAGTCATACCGGACAATTCCTGTCAGATGTTCATCACGACCTGGCCGGTGAAACGGATTTTGAATTTTCGGAATCCATTTCCCCTGATATTGACATATTGTTTCTTTGCGTCGGTCACGGGGAAGCAAAGAAATATCTGATGGAAAATCAGGTGAATCAGGATATCAGAATCATTGATTTATCTCAGGATTTCAGGCTTCTGTCAAACAATCGACTCACCCCCGCCGGAAAGCCCTTTGTTTATGGCTTGCCTGAATTAAACAGGGATGAAATAAAATCTGCGCATAATATTGCCAATCCGGGATGCTTTGCCACCGCCATTGAATTGGGGCTTCTTCCTCTTGCGCAACAGGGATGGTTAACCGAAGTATATTGCACAGGCATTACGGGATCCACTGGTGCGGGCCAGGGTTTAAATGCGACCTCTCATTTTTCCTGGAGGGCAAATAATATTCAGGCATACAAAACGCTAACCCACCAGCACCTGGCGGAAGTAAATCAGACTCTGAATCAGATTCAGAAAGGATTTGAAAACAACCTTCTTCATTTCGTGCCGTGGAGAGGTGATTTTACCCGCGGTATTTTCGTCAGTTCACAACTGAAAATAAAAAAGGATCTCATAGAATTAACCAATTTATACAAAAATTATTATAAGGATCATCCATTTACCGTGCTGAGTGAAAACCCTATTTTCTTAAAGCAGGTTGTCAATACTAATAAGTGTATCATTCAACTCGAAAAACAAGGTGATCTATTAGTGGTTCATTCGGCAATCGATAATCTGCTGAAAGGCGCCAGCGGACAGGCAGTTCAAAATATGAATCTGATGTTTGGACTGGATGAAGCAGCAGGACTGAAATTTAAAGCAAATTATTTTTAAGCTTAAGGCTTAAAGCAAGACTTAAAATTTTAAAATTGAACAATAAATTAATTGGGGAAATAAGTATTAACCATCAACAAAAGCCCTGAGCCTTATGCCTTGCGCTTTAAGCCTAAAAAAAATTTATGAAACTCTTCGACGTATATCCAATAAATGATATCACAGTTACTCGTGCAAAAGGTTCTTACTTATGGGATGATGCAGGGCAACAATACCTCGATATGTATGGCGGCCATGCCGTGATCTCTATCGGTCATACACATCCGCATTTCGTATCCAGAATTACACAACAGCTGAACCAGGTGGCTTTTTATTCCAATTCTATAAGAATTCCTTTGCAGCAGGAACTGGCAGATAAACTTGGAAAAATTTCAGGGAAAGACGATTTCCAGCTTTTTCTTTGCAATTCAGGAGCAGAAGCAAATGAAAATGCAATGAAGCTTGCATCATTTTATAACGGGAGAAAAAAAATAATTGCTTTTAGTAAATCCTTTCATGGAAGAACATCTCTGGCAGTAGCTGTTACAGACAATCCGGCAATCGTAGCTCCTGTTAACCAAACAGAAAATGCAGTCTTTCTGCCGTTTAATGATGAAACCGCGCTGGAAAATTATTTTAATGCACATGGAGATGAGGTTGCCGCAGTAATCATTGAAGGGATTCAGGGTGTTGGAGGAATCAATATTGCCAGCGATTATTTCCTTAAAAAAATAAGGTCTCTTTGTACGGCACATAATTCAATTTTCATTGCCGACAGTGTGCAGTGCGGATATGGAAGAACAGGTTCTTTTTTTTCCCATGATCACTCAGGCGTAAAGGCGGATATTTATAGTATGGCCAAAGGTATGGGGAACGGATTCCCTGTCGCAGGCATACTGATAGCTCCGTTTTTAAAACCAAAACACGGTATGCTGGGAACAACATTTGGTGGAAATCACCTGGCCTGTGCTGCTGCACTTGCAGTTATAGAAGTGATCGAAGAAGAAAAGCTGATGGAAAATGCAAAATCAACCGGAGAATTTCTGATAAGCAGGTTAAAGAAAATAGATGGACTTAAAAATGTACGTGGTAAAGGATTAATGATAGGATTTGACCTGGATACGAATCTAAAGGATCTGCGAAAAAACCTATTAAAAAATCAACAGGTATTTACCGGTGAATCAAAACCCGATACCATACGCCTGCTTCCTTCTCTGGCATTGAGAAAAAAAGAAGCGGAGGAATTCCTGGAATCACTTGAAGAAGAAATACTAAATATGGTTTCATCAAATCTGGTTAATCAGGCATGAAAAATTTTATTTCCATTGCGGATGTTACAAACCTGGATCACCTGATTCAGCAGGCACTCCGGTATAAAAAAAATCCTTTTGAGGACAAATTACTCGGTCAGGGTAAAAAAATAGGCCTCCTGTTTCTAAATCCAAGCCTTCGCACACGATTTAGTACTCAGGTAGCTGCATTGAACCTGGGTCTGGAGCCGCTGGTATTCAATGTGGATAAAGAAGGATGGGCATTGGAATTTGAAGAAGATGCCATTATGAGTGGTAACTCAGTGGAGCACATTAAGGATGCTGCTCCGGTACTTGGAAAATATTTTGATATCCTTTGCATCCGTACATTCCCATCTTTAAAAAACAGGGAAGATGACTATAGCGAATTATATATTTCGCAATTCGTGAAATATGCCGGCATTCCAGTCGTAAGCCTTGAAAGTGCAACGCTTCATCCCCTTCAAAGCCTAACGGATATTCTGACTATTACCGAATGTTTACATTCTACACCGGAAATTAAGAAACCAAAAATTGTTCTCACTTGGGCACCGCACGTCAAACCTCTCCCCCAATGTGTTGCCAATAGTTTTGCTCAATGGATTAATGCCTGGGGCAAAGCGGAATTTGTAATAACCCACCCGGAAGACTATGATCTGGATCAACGATTTACAAAAGGAGCACACATATTACATAATCAGGATGCTGCGCTGAAAAATGCTGATTTTGTTTATGTTAAAAACTGGAGTACTTACCAGGATTACGGAAAAATGTACACAAATGATCCGGAATGGATGCTTAGCAATGAACAATTGAAGCTTACAAATAACGCGAAAGTAATGCATTGCCTCCCCGTAAGGCGCAATGTGGAATTGAGTGATGAAGTTTTGGATGGTCCGCAAAGCATAGTAACCACACAGGCCGGAAACCGGGTCTGGGCTGCACAATCCGTTCTCAGTGAAATTCTTAAATCCTGATTATGGAAAGTCTCTATGTGATAAAGATCGGAGGAAATATTATTGATGATGATGCATTGTTGTCGGTGTTTTTAAAAAAATTCGTCGCCATAAAATCAAAAAAAATTTTGATCCATGGCGGCGGTAAACTGGCAACAAGGATGGCTGAAAAACTGGGTATTCCCCAACAATTGATAGATGGCCGAAGAATAACAGACGTGGAGACATTGAAAATTGTCACTATGGTTTACGCCGGTTATATTAACAAACATATCGTTGCCGAATTACAGTCACTGAAATGTAATTCAATTGGCATTTCGGGGCCTGATGGGAATAGTATACTGGCTCATAAAAGAGAAAATGCACCTATCGATTATGGATTTGCAGGTGACATAGACCGGGTGAATGCGGATTGGTTCAGGCAACTGCTGGATAGCGGCATATGTATTGTTGTTTCGTCTATCACGCATGACGGCAATAATCAGTTGCTGAATACAAATGCAGATACGATCGCTCAGGAAATTGCGAAAGCTATGAGTACGTTTTTCGAAGTAAGCCTGGTTTACAGTTTTGAAAAACCGGGTGTGATGCAGGATGTTGGAAATGAGAATTCGGTGATAAACAAATTGCATCCTGATTATTATAAAAAGCTTAAAGAAACTAAGAAAATATTTTCCGGAATGATTCCCAAACTGGACAATGCTTTTAAAGCTATTGATTCGGGCGTGAATAAAGTTATTATAGGGAAGGGAGAAGAATTGGATTTGCTCATCTCCGGAAAAGCCGGAACAACGATCAGTCATGAATAAAGTTCCTATGGAGACCTTGCAGTCTGAAGCTATTGATTTATTAAAGGAACTCATAGCAACTCCCTCCTTTTCCAAGGAAGAAAACGATACAGCAGACCTGATCTGTGCATTTTTTGCCCGTCATGAAATACCTTTTTCCCGCGTAGGAAATAATATTTATGCGCGTAACAAGAACTACCACAGTTCACGCAAGAGTATATTACTCAACTCACATCATGATACAGTTCGTCCCAATAAGCATTATAGCCTGGATCCATTTACCCCGGTCGAAAAAGACGGAAAATTATTCGGGCTGGGAAGTAACGATGCAGGTGGATGCCTGGTAAGTCTCGCAGCAGTATTTCTTCATTATTACAATCACCCTGATCCAAAACATAACATTGTATTTGCTGCCAGCGCCGAAGAAGAAATAAGCGGGGTTAATGGCATTGAATTGGTGCTTCCATATCTAGGCCAGATTGATTTTGGAATTGTGGGCGAACCCACCAAACTGGAAATGGCAGTTGCCGAAAGAGGGCTTATGGTGATAGATTGCACAGCTTCGGGGCGTCCGGGTCATGCTGCAAGGAATGAAGGAGAAAATGCTCTATATAAAGCCATAGAAGACATTGAATGGATTCGCAATTACCGTTTCGGGAAAAAAAGTGACCTGCTTGGCGAAACGCGCATGAGTGTAACCGTTATAGAAACCGAAAACAAACAACATAATGTGGTACCGGCCCAGTGCAAGTATGTGATAGATGTGCGTGTGAATGAACTTTATAGTTTTGATGAAATCCTTGAGGGCTTAAAAGAAAACCTTAAGAGTAGCTTTAAACCGCGAACAACCCGCATGAAATCAACTTCGATCCCACTGGACCATCCACTGGTGAAATCAGGTATAAGAATGGGAAAAAGCTATTATGGTTCGCCTACCACTTCCGATAAAGCCCTTATGCCTTTTCCCGCCTTAAAAATGGGACCAGGTGATTCGGCCAGAAGTCATACAGCAGATGAGTATATTTATATTGATGAAATTAAAGAAGGGATTTCTACTTATATCCATCTGCTGGACGAGTTTATTTAAAGCCAAAAGCTTAAAGCCTAAAGCTTAAAGCTTTTTGTTCAAAGGAAAAGGTTCTATTTAAATGCAAATGTGATTTAGATTTAATTAACAAAATATCAAATTAGCCTTTAGCTTTAAGCTTTGGGCCTTAAGCTTAGAAAATGAAACTCTGGGAAAAAAAGGGGTCTGATATAAATACTCAGATTGAAAAATTCACGGTAGGTCGCGATCCTGAATTTGATATGATACTGGCCAAATACGATGTTCAGGGTTCGATGGCACATGCAAAAATGCTGGAATCGGTAAATATGTTAAGTACCGATGAAGCCCGATCTATTCAGAAAGAACTTGAAAATATTGAATCGGATATAAAAAATGGATTGTTCCGCATTGAAACCGGTGTTGAAGATATTCATTCCCAAATTGAATTGAATCTTACAAGGAAAATTGGAGAAGCAGGGAAAAAAATTCACAGTGGCAGGAGCCGCAATGACCAGATTGCAGTTGACATTAAATTATTTCTTCGAGCAGAAATACTTAAAATTAACGCTGAAGTAAAAGAGCTATTTGATCTGCTGATTTCACTCAGTCATCAATACCGGAATGATTTGCTCCCGGGTTATACGCATTTGCAAATTGCGATGCCTTCTTCGTTTGGTCTTTGGTTTGGCGCTTATGCAGAGAGTTTAATTGACGATTTGGAAATATTGGCAGCAGCATACCAGGTTGTAAATAAAAATCCGCTTGGAAGCGGCGCCGGTTATGGTTCTTCCTTTCCATTGAACAGGAAAATGACTACTGAATTGCTTGGTTTTAACAGCCTGCATTACAATGTAGTTTATGCGCAAATGAGCCGGGGAAAAACAGAAAAACTGGTTTCCTATGGTTTGGCTTCCATTGCCGCAACTCTTTCCCGGCTTGCCATGGATTGCTGTTTATACATGAACCAGAATTTTGGTTTTATTTCATTCCCTGACGAACTTACAACCGGCAGCAGCATCATGCCGCATAAAAAAAACCCGGACGTATTTGAACTGATCAGAGCAAAGAGCAATCGAATACAATCTATTCCCAACGAACTCAGCCTTCTGATGAATAATCTGCCTTCGGGTTATCACCGTGATATGCAACTCACAAAGGAAATTTTATTCCCCTCCATCGAAGATTTGAAATCCTGCATTGAAATGACCGTACTAATGCTATCTCATATCCGGATAAAAAAAGATATTTTACTGGACGATAAATATAAATATCTGTTTAGTGTGGAAGCTGTAAATGAACTGGTAAATAAGGGCATTCCCTTTAGAGAAGCTTATAAAACAATTGGCAACCAGATCCAGTCCGGTAATTTTTCATACGACCAGTCAAAACCACTGAAACACAGCCACGAAGGTAGCCTGGGTAATTTAAACCTTTCTGAAATCGGGTCTGAAATGGAAAAGGTCTTATCCAAATTCCTATAAAAAAACGGGGCTTCTAATACAAGGGCTTTAATCTGGATAATTTAATTTTAATAAAAAGCTTTTAAGTTAGCATTTACGGATATATTAAAGAATATGATGCCCGCTTCTTATTCTATGATTACACGCTGTGGTGTATCCTGCCCATTAATGATTGAACCGGCACTCAGGCCTATCGCACGAATTATTTCTGTCATGTTTTTCAGATCAAGTGTTCCAACCTCATCACCCTGCTTGTGATAATATTTTTCGGAATCCATTTTAGATGTGGAAATGGTATGTGCCGGAACTCCTTTTTTAGCCAGAGTTGCATTATCGGATCTTAAGAATAATCCCTGTTCGGGATAAGGATCCGGATAAAATTTAAATTGGCTGCCGGATAGATTTTTTTGAATTATAGTACCCATATCAGATTTGTCAAATCCTGTTATATAGGCAGAATTTTTGCCCCATTTACTTTCCGTTCCTATCATTTCGATATTGAACATTGCTATCACTTTATCAGGGTCAATAATTTTTGAAAAATAAGCAGAGCCAAATTCTCCAATCTCTTCAGCTGTAAATGCCACAAAAATAATTGAGCGCTCGTTGTTGTGAACATTGCTGAAATATTTTGCAAGCGTTATTACAGCCGTGGTTCCGGATGCATCGTCATTAGCTCCATTATAAATTGAATCTCCTTTTGCATCCGGATACCCAATACCCAGGTGATCGTAATGAGCAGAAAAAATAACATACTCTTCAGGTTTGGATTTACCTTGAATAATTCCTGCGATGTTAGTCAGGCTTTGCTTTTTTGTTTTCTGATTAACCTGAATACTAAATTGAAGAGGATCAGAATCAGTTAATATCAGTATGCGGTTCCCGTTACCTTCAAACTGGTGCATGTGAAATCTCACAAGTCTTCTGAAGTTCTTCGTAAAAGAAGTATCCACGAGTATAAGAACGTTCTGATCTGCGTCCAGGTATTTATAAACCACCGAACGGAAATCAGATCCCTTCTTTACATATACTTTCTGGTAATGATCAGCCTGAGTAACATTCAGTGAAGAATTACTTGAAAATACCAGAATGTTTTTACTATCAATAGAAGTTCCATCGATGATTGCAGAAATTTCCGTGACCTCAGGATTTAACATTGTGAAGGATTGTTCAAAACCCTCTTTTAATCCGGGTAGTGGTGTTAAACCTGCATCTTTAAATTCTTTTTTGATGAAGTCAGCTGCTTTATCAATTCCCGGGGTAAAAACCTGTCGTCCCTGCATATCGTCTGCAGCCAGCATGTTTTCAATTCGGCTAACTTCCTTTTCGCTTATTGAAGGAAGATTTTGGGAATATATACTTAGTGAAATTCCAAGTAGACAGGGAAGAAAAATTAAACGCATATCAGATTTTAGGAGTTATAAACTCATCATTTCCTTAAATTTCACTGTTTGTCTCCGGCTTACTTCAATTTTTTCTCCACCCTTCAGTTCAAGAAGAAGTCCCCCGTTAAAATATGGTTCAATTTTTTCTATTAGTCGCAGGTTTACAATATGCTTTCTGTTCGCTCTGAAAAAAACTTTTTCATCCAGTCTTTCTTCCAATGCATTTAATGATTTTAATATGAGTGGTTTGTTGGATCCAAAATAAATCTTGGCATAGTTCCCCACACTTTCAAAAAGCCGGATATCTGCGAGTTTCACAAACCAGCATCTTTCACCGTCTTTTACGAAGACCTGATCGTTTTCATGCAGCATGCTTCTGTTTACGGCTATTTCATCATCCGGAGCAGATTCCCTGTCCCGGCTTTCTTCCAGATGGAGTTTATGCAATGCATCAGCAAGTCTGCGTGGCTCAACTGGTTTCAGCAGATAATCAAGTGCATTCACTTCGAATGCTTTCAGTGCATAATCGTCATACGCCGTAGTGAAAATTACATCAGGAGCTTTATCCAATTCTGCCAGCATGTCAAAACCCGTTTTTCCAGGCATCTGAATATCAAGGAATATCAAATCGGGATTGAGACTGTCTATTTTCTCAATGCCTTCATTGGCATTGGCTGCTTCAGCGATGATTTCAATTTCAGGAAATTCCTGGAGCAACTTCTTTAATTCGTTGCGGGCCAGTCTTTCATCGTCAATAATTACTGCTCGTATCATATGCATGATTTATGTCAAAGGAATGTGTAATTCTGCTTCCACCATGTTGCCTTTTATCTCCCGAATATAAAAATTCGCCTGTTCACCAAATAAAAGCTGCAACCGATTTCTCGTACTTACAAGGCCAAAACCATCTTCATTACCAGATTTGCTTAACTGACCTGTATTGCGTATCACCAGTTGATGATAGCGTTCCTTCATTTTGGATATTATGGTTACCGTACCACCGCTTACCTGTTTACTTATGCCGTGTTTAATGGCATTCTCAACAAGGGTCTGCAGCATCATGGGTGGAATAGGTTGAGTCAAAGTATTTTCTGCAATTTCATACTGAACATTTAAACGGTCTTCAAAACGTATATGTTCCAGTGCCAGATAATCTTTCACAATATTGAGTTCTTTTTCAAAAAAAACCGTTTCCTGTTTTTCAGTCTGCATACTGCTTCTTAGAATATTGCTTAGTTCGGTAATCGCTGTTCTCGCTCTCAGTGGATTTTCGTCTATCAGCGCCCTGATACTGTTAAGCGCATTAAAAATAAAATGGGGATTAATATGACTCTTGATGGTTTTAAGTTCCAGTTCCTTTACAAGTGCCTCGAGTTTCAACGTATCCAATTCCTGGTTCCGTGTTTTCTGAATATAGTGAAAGAAATAATAAATCAGGGTCCAGGGAATGATATATAATCCGTTTTCTACGGTTACCAGAAGAAAACGCGTGGAGAATTCCAGCTTTTTGTTACTTCCTGAAGGATCAATCCAGCTGATAACAGATATCCTTATAATCGTATCCAGCAGACAAACTATTAAAATACCTATGGCGAGTCTGGGAAGGGCTTTTTCAACTGGTAAAAACAGCCAGCCGGCCCGATGAATGTAAAGTCTGAATAAATGTGTCGTAAGAATTCCCACCAGCATTTTTATAGCAAGGCCGATAAGAAAATGTTCATCAACCCGCTGGCCGAAAAGCAGATTTATTAAAATCAGGATCAGGGCAAGGATTCCCCAACCGCCGATTTGAAGCCACCAATAATATTTGCTCGTCTTTTGCATTCGATCAATAGTGACAAAACTAGCCGATAAATCATCCTTTTTCATATTTTAAGTATTAATGGATGATTCCGGCCTTTTGGCGGTCACCCGCCTCCGGGAAGGGAGCCCTGTCAGTACAGGCTGGTATATCGGTAGAAAATCTTATTTTTACCTGTTTAAATCAACCAGATGGACCTACTGCCGGGACCCCTTTTACAAACCGTTGAATCCCCCGAAGATCTAAAAAAACTAAACAGGGATCAGCTGCAGCAGTTAACTGATGAATTGCGCCAGTATATTATTGACGTAGTAAGCATGCACGGGGGTCATTTTGCTGCCAGTCTGGGAGTAGCAGAACTCACGGTAGCGCTTCACCATACTTTCAATACTCCCTATGATCAGCTGGTCTGGGATGTTGGCCATCAGGCATATGGACATAAAATTCTGACTGGTCGCCGGGATAACTTTTCTTCCAATAGAAAATATAAAGGGTTAAGCGGTTTCCCAAACCGTAATGAAAGTATTTACGATACATTCGGAGTAGGTCATTCTTCAACCTCTATCAGTGCTGCGCTGGGTATGTCCATGGCTGCAAAATATAAGGGTGAAAATGATCGAAAAGTAGTTGCGATAATCGGGGATGGTGCATTGACCGCAGGACTTGCATTTGAAGGTATGAATCATGCGGGTGTTGCCGATTCCGATCTGCTGTTAATCCTGAATGATAATTGCATGAGCATTGACCCCAATGTGGGTGCTTTGAAGGAATATCTGACGGATATTACGACATCACAAACCTATAATAAATTCAAAGATGATATCTGGAAGGCGCTTGGAAAACTGCCGGTAGGTGGTCATTTCAGCCGGGAGATTGCAAGTAAAATTGAACATAGCATCAAGAGCTTTGTAAATAAAAGCAGCAATCTTTTTGAAGCATTAAAATTGCGTTATTTCGGTCCTATTGACGGACATAATCTTAATAAGCTCATCGATACACTTCAGGATTTAAAGAATATTCCGGGTCCTAAACTTCTGCATATTATAACAGTAAAAGGGAAGGGTTATTCGCTGGCCGAACATGACCAAACTAAATGGCATGCACCAGGTTTATTTGATAAGATTACGGGAGAAATTTATAAAAAGAAATTCGATACAATCCAGCCACCCAAATATCAGGATGTTTTCGGTCATTCAATTATAGAACTTGCGGAAAAGAATCCTACTATTTTTGCTGTCACCCCTGCAATGCCGAGTGGCAGTTCGCTAAAATTCATGATGGAAAAAATGCCCGACCGTGCATTCGATGTGGGCATTTGTGAACAGCATGCGGTTACATTAAGTGCAGGCATGGCTACACAGGGCCTGCGCGTATTCTGTAATATCTATTCCACTTTCATGCAAAGAGCCTATGATCAGGTGATACATGATGTGGCCATACAGGATCTGCCAGTCGTATTTTGTCTTGACCGCGCGGGACTGGTAGGAGAAGACGGCCCAACTCACCATGGGGCTTATGATATTGCATATATGCGTTGCATTCCGAATATGATAGTGACTGCACCCATGAATGAGTCAGAATTACGAAACCTGATGTATACGGCGCAACTGGAAAAAAATCAACATCCGTTTGTAATTCGTTATCCACGTGGAGAAGGTGTGATGCCGGAATGGAAAACACCTTTCAGGGAAATTGAAATAGGCAAGGGAAGAAAATTAAAAGATGGGAAGGATCTGGCCATCCTGACTTTTGGTCATCCCGGAAACTTTGCTGCTACTGCAATCAGACAATTACGTACTGAAGACCTGGACCCCGCTCACTATGATCTGCGATTTGTAAAACCACTGGATGAAGAATTATTGCATGAAGTATTTTCTAAATACAATAAGATTATAACTGTGGAAGATGGAACTGTTGTTGGAGGGTTCGGATCAGCTATTCTTGAATTCATGGCCGCCCATAATTATAAAGCCCAGGTCATTATACTTGGTATACCCGACAAAATCATAGAACACGGTACACCTAAACAACTTCAGCAGGAAGCTGAATTTGACACAGAATCTATCGCAAACTCCGCCAGGAGAATGCTTAAAGAAAGTTTTGAAAGCAATTTGTTATCCCAATAACTGTGTTTCGCGTTTAGCGTTAAGCGTTAAGCGTTTGGCGCTAAGGCTTCTTCATTATGTTCCAGTATGAAATTGTTTCTGCCTTCCCCGATCAGGATATTCATATAACCCAGTTGAACGAGTTCCAGTATGGAAAGGAACAGGAATATAGCGTGTATCCTGTTTTCGCAGACTTCAATGATATTCTCAAATGGAACCGTTTTATCACGACTGACTATGTCAATCAAATACTGCCTGCTTTCTTCTATGGTATAGGTGTATTGAACAACGGTATGTCTTGGCTGGTTGTTGCGCTCCTGCAAGCGCATTAAAACTTTTTCAAAGGTCTTCATCAGTTTAAATAAACTGATGGATTGAATTTCTGTTCCTTCTCCTGATTCTTCACCTATCTGTAATAATTCTCTGTGCAGGTTTCCTCGCCTGATTAATTTCATCCGCATTTCTTCCATTTCCGCTAAACGGCCAGCGGCTTCTTTGAATCTTTTATATTCCAGTACTTTATTTACCAGTTCCTGCCGGGGATCAATTTCATTACCCTGTTCATCCAGTTCTTTTCTGGGAAGTAACATTTTTGCTTTGATGCGCATCAGCGTGGAAACGAATAGTATGAATTCACTCGACAATTCAATATTCAGTGTTTCTTCCTTATGAATAAAATCCAGGAAATCCTTAATCAGTTTATGGATCGGAATATTATAAATATCGAGTTCATCTCTTTCAATAAAAAAAAGGAGCAGGTCGAAGGGTCCTTCAAACTGAGATAATCTGATTTGATAAGATGCTGAATTTAGCATTTTGCAACTTTAAATACAAGAATAGGGAAAAGCCTAAAGCCTAAAGCTTAAAGCTTAAAACATTTATTGACAATTACATCACAAATAACATAAACTGGTTCCAGGCTTTAGGCTTATCACAACTTAAGCATCACACCAATTCCCAGAAGTTCCTGCAACTGGGCCGCCGGCCCTCCAGGGGTTCCGTCTGCTTTTACTGTCTTAACGTCGTTATCATAAATCAGGTTAAATGCAACAGTCATTGTAATAACTCCTGTAACTTTTACCGCTAGTAAATTGGTCCAGTTTACATCCACATTCTGGGGATTATGCTGATAATTTGAAAACAGATCCAGCCGACCGGTATATATAACATTCTCATTGATCTTATGAGTATAAGAAATTGTTGAATAAGCCCCGAATTCAAGTTTCACCGTTTTCCCGCTATCCACACCGAACGCACCCTTTGAGGAAAGAGAATCATTTTCTACAAAAATCCAGCGTAAAGTGGCGGGTGATATAAAGAAGGAGAATTGATCGTTTGGTTTATAATTCAGTCCGGGAGAAAGAATCAAATAAGCCGGCGCCAAAAAATCTGAAGTCAGTACAGGCGGTCCTCCATCTGATGGATACGCATATCCAGGAGCAAACTGTGAACGGAAATTTACAAGTCCGCTTATGTACCAGTTTTTCCCGATATCATAACCGTATTTTGAAAGAATATCAATTTTATCATCTGATTTACGCGAACCCAGACTCGTTGTCTTTAAAAACCCATAGGCAAGATCAATTGTATTATCCCAGGCGTTTTTTCCCTTTTTATAAAAAGCATACCCACTAAAAAAACTACTCAGCCCAAGAGAGTTTTTATCACCGCCCGCCGCCCAGTTATCCTGGGCACCCTGGGTTAAAGTAAAACGCAAAGCCCCTCCTAATTTCCAAATTTTTGGAATCGTATCATTTGGGTCTTTTTTGATATTTCTACTGGCCTCATCGCGCATTTCCTGAACTGTCTTATCCTGCGCAGTGCTCACAAAAATGCTTAGTAAGGACAATATGATTAACGAAATCTTTTTCATATAAATGTTATTCCTGAATTTAAAAATGCAGTTTATTTTATATGTCAGAACTGTAAATAAAATTAAGCCAGGCTACGATTAGGGTTTTTTCAATTCGTCCCTGATTTCCATCAGGAGCTTATCGGTGCTCGATGCTTCCTGTGCCGGTGGAACCTTTTTCTTTTCTAAACTCTTCATTCCTTTAACGATAAGGAATAGTATGAACGCTATAATAACAAATTTTATAACTGCCGCTATAAACAAACCATACTTAACCGCACCGTATTGAAGTTTATCCAAATCCTGCGCGTTAGCAGCTTTTAATGCAGGCGTTAATAAAAGAGGTGTGATAACATTATCTACAAGCGATGAAACAATTGCACCAAAAGCAGCACCAATAATAACCGCAACTGCAAGATCAACAACATTACCCCGTAATGCAAAATCCCTGAATTCTTTTAAGATTCCCATACGTTCGATTTTAATGTTTAAGAATTAAATGATCCGGTTAAAATATCCGGTTAAACGGACATGATTTCTTTTTCTTTGGAAGAAAGGTGTTTTTCTACCAGAGAAATATGCAGGTCCGTGATATCCTGGATTTGTTTTTCTGCATCTTTTGTGATGTCTTCACTCATTCCGTCCTTTTGTAACTTCTTAATTTGCTCAATCGCTTCCCTTCGGATGTTTCGTATAGAGACCCGGGTTAGCTCACCTTCAGCATATGCACGTTTTACAAATTCCTTTCTTCTCTCCTCCGTTAATGGCGGCATGAAAAGACGAATGATATTTCCGTCATTTTGAGGTGTAACACCGAGGTTGGCATTGATAATAGCCCGTTCTATAGGCTGAAGCATATTCTTTTCCCAGGGTTGAATGGTCAGTGTTCTTGCATCCATGGCGGAAACATTTGCCATCTGGTTGATTACAGTAGGTACGCCATAATAATCCACATTCACTCCTTCAAGCATTTGTGGATTCGCTTTCCCTGCACGGATTCTGGTCAGTTCATTTTCAAGGTGATTGATTGCTTTGATCATGGAATCTTTCGTTACTTCCACGATGAAGTCTAATTCATCAGACATAGACAATTATTCGTATTATTTTTTGGATTAATGCCTGGTTAGTTTTTTTGCTCAAGCATGCTTTCGCGGATAAAGGTAACCAATTTTGATTCCTTTATCTTTTCGTTTTTATCATTCCCATCGGTTGCCCAAGAAATGGAATGACGTGGCCTGGAATAATACGCAATTGCAATGAAGGTGAAGAAAAGTGCAATAACAGATAAAATTAAAATGGTGCAACCCAGCGATCTCGCCAAATAAACAAATACAACCATACTGGCATTCACAGCCACCAATAAAAGAGTGATCGTTCGGTGCGACATACCGCGATCCAATAACAGATGGTGAATATGATTTCTATCCGGACTAAATGGCGACCGTCGTTTAAAAATGCGGATTGCAAATACGCGGAGCGTATCCAGTAATGGGATCATAAGAATGGTAAATCCAATGGCAGGAGATGAAATAATCGGATTCACTGATTCCGGACCAGTTCCGGGATCGATGAATTTCAATACTAAAATCGCATTCACCACACCAATGAGCAGTGATCCCGTATCGCCCATGAATATTTTTGCAGGTTGAAAATTAAAAATCAAAAATGCCAGCAGGGTGCCACAAAGAGAAAATGCAAGCACATAGTAAGGTTCCATACCCGCAGTCATAAAGTAAATTCCGAAAAGTGCCGCGGACATCAATCCCAGCGTACCCGCCAATCCGTCAACTCCATCAATCAGATTAAATGAATTAATGATAACGATAACTGAAAAATAGGAAATCAACAGACTGAACATCTCAGGCAGTTCGTGAATCCCAAAAAAACCATGCATGCTCCGAATCTGTATCCTGCCATAATATATAATAAGGAAGGCTGCTAATACCTGGCCTATGAATTTTTTTATCGGAGATAAAACAAGGATGTCATCTTTCAATCCTAAAAAGAAAATGACCAGACTCGCCGCTATAAAATATTGGAATTCGGAAGCGTCCTTAAAATTAATGGTAAGTAAACAGCCAAAAATAAAACCGGCAAAAATACCAATTCCACCTAAAGGAGTGATGGCCACCTGATGAATTTTGCGGGCATCCGGCATATCAAATAGCTTTTTCATCTCGGCTACATTAATAATTACGGGAATTGCAAGAAAAGTAATGGTAAAAGAAATAGAGATGCAAAGTAATACGTCAAACATGTACCTCGGTTTACATTAATTAATTTCAGTCATTGCCAAAATCGAGCCTTAACTCTTATGCGTACGTTCAGGTTAGAGTATTGAGATTCAAGATCTTCGGACCAGCAATGTTATAATGTCACTGAGCGCATGAACAAGCAAGTTAGAACAAAAGTTTAATATGTTCCCGGGCACAGGTAAATAAATTCCTTTAGATTTGCGCACTTCAAAATATATCATATTATATGGCTGATTTAAAGGCTATTGCTTCACAAATCCGGCGCGATATTCTCAGAATGGTTCATGGTGCATCTAGTGGACATCCCGGAGGATCTCTTGGTTGCACGGAATTTTTTACTGCTCTTTATTTTGAGACCATGAATCATAACCCTAAATTTTCGATGGATGGCAAAAATGAAGACATTTTCTTCCTAAGCAATGGCCATATATCACCTGTTTTTTATTCAACCCTTGCCAGGTCAGGCTATTTTGATGTTAAAGAACTTGCTACTTTCAGAAAACTGAATTCACGCTTACAGGGACATCCTACCACTCATGAGCACCTCCCTGGTGTTCGAATAGCGAGTGGCTCTCTCGGCCAGGGTATGAGTGCAGCCATTGGTGCTGCCCTAAGCAAAAAACTCAATAAAGATTCAAATATTGTATTTTCTCTGCATGGAGACGGTGAACTGGACGAAGGCCAGATCTGGGAGGCCCTTTTGTTTGCTGCTCATCACAAGGTGGATAACCTGATTTCCACCGTTGACTGGAACCATCAGCAGATTGACGGTACTACGGATAAAGTAATGAGTCTTGGGAACATAAGACAGAAATTTGACGCTTTTGGCTGGAAAACGCTGGAAACCAATGGAAATAATATAGATGAAATCGTTTCTACCCTAAAAGAAGCCAAATCCCTTACCGGTAAAGGCCAGCCTGTAGCCATTCTTATGCATACTGTAATGGGCAAAGGAGTTGATTTTATGGAGAATGACCATGGGTGGCATGGAAGTGCTCCCAACGACGAACAACTAGCAAAAGCCCTGGTGCAATTGCCCGAGACTTTGGGAGATTATTGAAGTATAAGAGTATAGGAGTATAAGAGTATAGGAGTGTGGCATTCGAATCCACTCATATACTCTTATACTCCTATACTCTTATACTTTCCTACCTAGGTTTTTAGCTCAAACGGCTGCAACGCCGCCTTCCTGGCAGGAAGCCAGGAGGCTATAAGAACCACAATCAGGATGGTTCCTCCGACAAGTAAAAAATCTCCCGGTATCAATTTTACTGGATAATAATCTATAAGAAAATTACCCTGCAGGGGTACAATTTTTAAATTTACCTGCATCCAGCATAGTAGAATGGCAAGCAGGAAACCAAATCCTCCACCCAGAACACCCAGCAGAATTCCCTCATTTAAAAAAATCTTCTGTATAAAAAGGTTATCTGCTCCCATGGCTTTTAAAACCTGGATATCTTTCTTTTTTTCAAGTACGAGCATGGTTAATGCACCTACTATATTAAAAGCAGCGACTATCAGGATAAGCGTCAGGATAATATAAATCACCCATTTTTCCATTTTCATGGTACTGAATAATGTTTGATTTTGTTCATCCAGAGTCTGTACTACGAATCCGGCTCCAAATAGTGTCTGAAGTTTTGATCTTAATTCCCTGGTAACTATCCGGTTCCTTGTAGCAATTTCAATCGCACCGTATTGGTTCGAATCCAGACCCAGCATTCGTTGCATAAATCCAAGATTGGTAATTACGTAATGGTTATCAAAGTCCTCCTGGATTCTGAACGTGCCGGACGAGACGATAGCTTCAGATCGCACTGATGATTCGGGGTCTGATTCATTAATACTCCCGTTGCGAAATAAATAAACTGTCATAGGCGTAATCGCACGGTCCGATTCAATATCTAAAGCATATTCGATCCCTGATCCCAGAATGGCTTGCGGATGATCTTCTGTACCCAGCTGATAATCTCCTTTAAAAATATTTTTAGACAGGCCGTTTATATTTTTATAATTTTCATCAACCCCTTTTAACATCACAGGTTGCATACTATTATATCTCAACAAGGCCTGATCTTCTATCGTTAATGAGTAACCGATAACACCATCAATCTTTTTCAATTTGAGGAGATTGGTGTACGGAACGTGGAAAAATTTTCCCGTAGCCGGTGAAATTTTTATATCCGTGTAGAAAGAGGAATATAGCGACCTGACCAATTGCTCCAAGCCATTGAATACACTGAGCACTACGATCAGAGAAGCAGTTCCCAGAATAATCGCACTTACACTAACCCATGAAATGATGTTAATGGCATTCGTTGATTTTTTCGCTTTAAAATAACGCCAGGCAAAAAGGAACTTCAATGCAGTTGAATTAATTCAGGACTCGTTTCCGGTATTGGGTTTACTTTCATGTATCTCGCGAAAAAGATTTTCCATTTTATCCACATAATCCAATGAATCGTCAATATAAAAGGAAAGCTGGGGCATACTCCTTAATTGATTCCGAATAGAACTGACCAGGTCCCGTTTTATTTCCCATGCTCTGTCCTCAATCAGCTTCAAAGCATCTTTTGGATTTGCCACCTGGTAAAAACTCAGATAAATACGTGCTTCGTAAAGATCGGGTGTAATTTTAACTGATGAAATGGAAACCATCCCGCCATGGATCATGTTCAGTCCCAGTTTCTGGAATATTTTGTTAAGCTCTTCCAATAGCAAAGCACTAACCTGTTTTTGCCTTTTACCTTCTTTCATATCATTACAGATTTCAATGTAAATTTACGGGTTTACGCCCCATCCAGAAATAATGAAAAGATTTGCAACGGTTCTAAGATATCTGAAAGATCAAAAAAGATATGTATTCCTCTATTTCCTGGTTAATCTGTTATCTGTATTATTCTCCCTTGTTTCCCTCACCATGCTGGTGCCATTTCTTCAGCTCCTGTTTGGCAAGGAGAAGATGGTGGAGCAAATGCCGCATATCACATTCTCGGCATCGAGTGTGCTCGAATATATAAAGTACGTTCTCGGAATCTTAATTCGTGAACACGGACCAGTTTATGCTTTAGGAGCCATCTGTATAATTATAATCGTATCCATTTTTTTAAAGAATTTTTTTCTCTATCTCTCCTATAGAATTATGGGTCCTATGCGTAATCGCGTGCTGACACGTTTACGGGCGGACCTATACGCGAAAATTCTGGACCTGCCTCTCGGATTTTTTACCGAACAGCGTAAAGGAGATCTGATCAGTCGTATGAGCAATGATATCAACGACATCGAATGGAGCGTTATCAGTACACTTGAAGGGATATTCAGAGAACCTCTTACGATTCTTGTTATACTGGCAACTCTCGTTTTTCTTAGTCCGCCCCTTTCTATTTTCTTATTTGTTCTGCTGCCATTAACCGGTTTCATTATCGGACGTGTAAGCCGTTCACTGAGAAAACAATCCAGTATTGCCCAGGAACAACTGGGTACGCTGATGTCTATCCTTGACGAAACACTGGGCGGACTTCGTGTAATCAAGGCGTTCAACGCAGAAAAACTGCTGAAATCTAAATTCTTTAAAACCAATAATTACCTGAATCATGTAAGGAATAAAATTATTTTCCGAAGAGATATGGCATCGCCCATGTCAGAATTGCTGGGAGTGATTGTACTATGCTGTATACTTTTTTTCGGGGGACAGATGATTCTCAGTCATAAGTTCGCACTGCAGGCTGAAGGATTTATAGCATATATCGCCATCTTTACCCAGATTATCAATCCTGCCAAGTCTTTGTCCACTGCATTTTACAATGCTCAAAGAGGAACAGCGGCTATCAGGCGAATTGAAGAAATTTTACATGCGGATATTGTCATCAGAGAACCTGAAAATCCACTTCCCATCAATTCCTTCAATAGTTCGATTGAATACAGGAATGTAGGATTTGCCTACGAAGGAGTAAACGTTCTGCACAATATTGATCTGAAAATAAATAAAGGAAAAACAATCGCGCTGGTTGGTTCATCCGGCGCTGGTAAATCGACCCTTGCCGATCTTATACCTCGTTTTCATGATGT
>Ga0207102_1007_pt1 | contig 37237 bp, 34 predicted proteins | sample Alteio_BWMinHeat_80_FD_153573 | JGI IMG/M metagenome (GOLD analysis project Ga0207102, IMG submission 153573) | Enriched cells from forest soil in Barre Woods Harvard Forest LTER site, Petersham, Massachusetts, United States -... | ecosystem: Environmental > Terrestrial > Soil > Temperate forest >... | reverse complement strand
GCCGTACGTACTCCCATATTTTCACACTCTCATACTCTCACACTTTAAGCCGAAGGCTTAAGTCCTTATATTTGTTATCTGAATGCAAGAAACCTCCCTCACCCGACTTCGTCGTGCTAACGCCGTGTATTTTTTTATTTCCGGTTTTGGCTATTCAAGTTGGACATCCAGGATTCCCGGAATCAAAGAATCCCTGAAACTTAATGATGCACATTTTGGGACCCTGCTTTTCATGATGCCCGTAGGTTTGATTCTAACAATGCCTTTTACAGGGAAATTGCTAGATCATTTCAAAAGCCGTACTATCATGCTTACAGGTGCAATGGTTTATAACGGAGTACTTGCCTGCATAGGTTTCTGTAGTTATACATGGATGTTGGGTATTGCATTGTTTTTTTTCGGTTCTTCCAGGAATATGATGAATCTTTCCATGAATGCCCAGGCCATTGGCGTGCAGGCCCTTTATAACAGGTCCATAATGAGTTCTTTTCATGCTGTATGGAGTATGGCTGGTTTTGCAGGCGCTGCATTTGGATACTTAATGGTTACCCTGAATATTATACCCGCCTGGCATTTACTCGGAGTAAGTCTTTTACTTACCGCTCTAACACTTTACTATTATAAAGACGCATTGGACCAGCGACCCGATCATAGTGTAAAGAGATCAATTTTTACGCTTCCTCCTAAGAATATGCTTGTATTTTCATTTATTTGTTTCACATCGATGGCCTGTGAGAACACAATGTACGATTGGAGCGGTATTTATATCAGACAGGTGTTACATGGTTCTAAAGCTATCGCAACAATTGCATTTGTAATATATATGGTTGCCATGACCAGTGGAAGACTGGCGGGTGATCGCATGGCAGATAAGTTTGGCATACAGCGTGTATTAGCGGCAAGTGGAATTTTGATTTTTAGCGGATTCACAATTACAGTATTATCTCCAAATATTCCGCTTACGCTCATTGGGTACCTGTTCACAGGATTCGGTGTTTCATGCGTTGTTCCTTTTGTTTTCAGTCTGGCTGGAAAAATTCCCATGTCGAATCCTGGCGCTGCTTTGGCATCTATCTCTTCTCTTGGCTACTTGGGTTTTCTACTGGTCCCCCCTATGATAGGATATGTTGCGCAAGCCAGCAGCCTGCGGATTTCATTTGCAATTATTGCTGTGATGGGGTTGTTCATGATCAGACTGAGTACCCGGATAAAAACGGGGATAGCTGTATAACAGTCAAGTTAAATTTTTGATCATCCAGAGATCACATCCGAAATGACCAGAATGACCGAGCGGTCCCGGAAGGAAAGAAAACCCCGCTTTTTCATATAAACCGATCGCTGTTCGCAACTCCGGCATAGTTTCCAAATACATTTGTGTAAATCCAAAATCAATGGCTGTCTGGAAACATTTCTCCATAAGGAGGAGACCCAGTCCCTGTCCCCTCAGTTCAGAAATAAGATATAGCTTCACCAATTCACAACATCCTTCCGGTAAGCCGGGTGTCGGAAAAATACCTGAACCACCCACAATGTTGCCATTGGCTTCCGCTACATAATATGCGGCATTATGAATAGCAAATAATTGAAAGAGATTATCAGTTGTCGGATCAAAATAAACCGTTCCCGGCTTATCCGCTCCAAACTCAATGAGGATTTTACGGATGATGGCAGCAATAAAGATATTGTCCGATGCGCGGATCGGACGTATGGAAATATTTTTCATGACGCTGCAATTTTACTATATTTTCATGGATACGGTAATTGCTTTCTTATTTTAAGGGATAAAAATCATAATGAAATCCACATTTACATTGATCTTTCTATTGCCCCTGCTGTTTGAATGTTCAGCCGGCCACGCACAAAAAACATACTCTTTAATCCCAATTAAGACTAAAAAAATAAACAAGGCATTAATCACCGGACTCCCTGAATATCTCAAAGGATTAGCTGCACTTTACAGTGCTATGGGAGGAACTGATTGTATCGAATTAAATTGTGAACTGACTTCCGCGCTCGGATTAGGAAAACAAGGCTCAGATGCACAAAAAAATATGATTAAAAAATATTTTCCGGATGACAAAGTTGCAAATTTGGTAATCGGTCAGGACTGTTATCTGCCTCCCAATACTTCTTCATCCTTTTCAAATTTTGAAAGTCTCAGTTTTACTGTGAACAAAAATATCATTCAGGTTAACTATCAATTGACTGTTATTGACCATGGAAATGTAAAAAAAATAAACGGTCCGGATATTTATATATTCGAAAACCAGGTTTTTAGGAATAAAAAACGCGTATTATATGCGTGGACGGACAAATAAATACCATGTATTATTTTATACGCTTTTTTGTAAGAATGGCGCTCAAAATATATTGCAGCCGTATCCTGGTAAATGATAAGAGTCCGTTGAAATCTAAAGGGCCCCTGATTCTAGCTTCCAATCATCCTAATTCCTTTCTGGACGCAATCATTATCGCTTCCTGTTTCAGAGAGCCTGTTCATTTCCTGGCCCTGGGAGAAATGACCGATAAGTTTCTCTTCCGGCCGGTAATGGATGCCTTTCATATTATTCCGGTTTATCGCCTGAAGGATAAAAATGAAAACCAGGATCTCAATGAAAAAAGTTTTTCAATTTGTGTGGACGTTTTATTAAAAAATGGTATCGTATTAATATTTTCTGAAGGTATTTCTGAAAATAAATGGCAACTCAGGCCCATCAAAAAAATAACAGCACGTATTACAATGGTAGCCATGAATCAGGAATCACTTAGGTCTAAACTTCAGATTCAACCCATTGGCATTAATTATAATTCATTTGACCAGCCTGGTAAAACGGTATTGATTCAATTCGCGGAACCCATTTTAATAAAGGATAGACTTACAGGAAATACAGAAGCAGAAAAAATTCAATCTTTAAATATTTTGTTGAGAGAATATTTCAATGATATGGTACTCCAAACTGAAAAGTTACCTGAGAAGGCACAATTCCTGGTTAGCAATAGGTCACCGGTTCATTCATGTAAAATAAAAGATCTACAGGACAAATTAAATGAAGAAAGTAATCAAACCTATTTTTCAAAACTGGAAAAACCAGGCTATATGGTATCTCCATCTCAAACTTTTTCACGCAGTCTGATAATGGTTTTACTCCTTGCCGTACCTGGCATTATAGGTTGGATTTCCCATGTATTTCTTTACTACCCATTAAAAATTTTTATTGGAAGAAAAACTGGCGGATCAGCATACCATGATTCAGCCATGTTTACAATTCTTTTCTTTACTTATCCAGTATATTGGATTTTTTGTAATATTCTCGGATTCATCTTTTTTAAAAATGTATGGATACAGGTTCTGCTTATTTGTATGCCTGCCTTTGCTTTAATTACAATATATTGGAAAATAAGTATCCAAAAGATCCAAAATTATTTCATCTTAACATCCGGAGAACGAACCCTGCTGAAAGGTTATTTTAGTTAAAGCCTTATTCTGTATTTAAGCTCCTTACCTGATTAATAATGCTGCCCGGAATGTGTGGATTATTTTAATTTAACTCATGAAGAACTGAATTGTTCCCCAGATCATGGTTATTGTTCCCCTGAACGGGATATTTGGGAAGTGAAAAGATCTTATAAATAAACCAGCCCAGACCGGCAATGGAAAAATAAAAAAGAACAGATGTAACTGTATCCATCGTTATCCCGATTTTTAAAACCTTCAAAAGACCTGTTATTACCATTATAACTGCGAAACATACAGACCAGGAGATAAATTCCCTGATTTTCAATCTGTTTGCATGATTTATTGAATCCTGGTTATCGAAGGAGGATCTGAAACCAGCCGGAGATATGTCAATGGTTTTTTGCCTACGAATCGTATGCATCTGAAGTTGTTTCAAATACAATGCAAAAAACCATGCCAAAAGAAAAATTATCAGAAAAGAAGGAATTTATAAGCTTTCTCTAACTTTTCTTACCGGTTTATATAAGTATTAATCTTTAAGCTCCGGGGTTTGAATCCATCGGATGCAGAGATCCATCCAGGATTGGCTACTGGTTTTATTGTTCATTCCAAAACCATGTCCTCCTTTTTCATAGAGGAAAATTTTAACAGGAATATGGTGTTTTTTAAGTGAATCGGCAAAAACGAGACTATTTTCAAAAGGAACGGCATCGTCATCTTTAGCGTGAACAAGAAAAGCAGGCGGAGTTTGATCCGTTATTTTCGTTTCATTCGAAAATTCATTTATTTTATCGGGAGAGGGATGGGTTCCCAGCAGATTATGCATAGAACCCAAATGTGCGATGTGGTTGTTAAAACTGATTACAGGATAAATCAGAATCATGAAATCTGGACGAAGGCTGACATGATTCGGGTTATCGATATAATCTTTTTCAAAATGAGTTCCTGCGGTTGAAGCCAGGTGACCTCCCGCAGAAAAACCCATGATTCCTATGCGATTTGGATCTATTCCAAATTCCTTTGCCCTTGTCCGAATTACTAATATCGCACGCTGGGCATCCTGAAGAGGGCCTGTTTCTTTCCGCATCATGGTACTGTCATTAGGGATGCGGTATTTCAAAACAAATGCAGCAATGCCGGATTCATTGAATCTGCGCGCTACGTCTTCTCCTTCATAACCCATTGCAAGATTAATATAACCTCCACCCGGACAAATAATCACAGCAGCCCCTGTTGACTTTTTTTCCGTAGGAAGAAAAATAGTCAATGTGGGTCTTAAAACTGCACTGACAATCAGTATATCGCCTGGATCATATCTGTAATTTTCATAGTTAACAGATCGCCTTGAATTGGGAATTTCCCCATCATATAACGGAATTACGTTCGGAACCTTCATTTTGTAAAAGAAAAATGCAGCGATAAGACAAATCAAAAAAGGCGGAATCGCTTTTTTTATCATGCGTATAAAGTTAAGCTTATGATGAATCCTTTCATCAGGCAAATGAACTTAACTTTGACATCTTAAATTTGTTCATGTCTCATCTTATCAGAAATTTTTCCATCTTATTTATTTTTTGTACCACCATTTTCGCAAAAACGGCCATATCAGATACATCTTCTTCAGGCAATAAATTATCAATTGGCAACTGGCGTGGAGAGATTTTACGGGAGGATGGTCATACGATCCCATTTAATTTTCAAACTAAAAAAATTGCCGATAGAATTATTATTTATGTTATAAATGGAGCCGAAAGGTTACTCGTGGACAATATCAGGCAGCAGGACGATTCAATTTTTATTGAAATGCCTTTCTTTGATTCGCGTTTTGCTCTCCGTATTATAGATGAACAAAGGCTGGAAGGTATTTGGGTAAAAGATTATGGGAACCGGGTAGTTGCCACTCGATTCCAGGCAATTTTTAATGAGGAAAACCGGTACCAGGTTTGGCTGAACCCGGCCTTTAATATTTCGGGCAGGTGGGCTGCTCATTTTAAAGGCACGGATGATTCAACAGAAGCAGTGGGTGAATTCAGGCAATCAGGATCACAAGTTAGAGGAACTTTTCTGACACCATCCGGCGATTATCGTTATCTGGATGGCGTGGTGAACGGTGATACCCTGAAAATTTCTGCATTTGATGGCGGTCATGCATATTCTTTTGTAAGTATAATTCAGGATTCCAATAAAATGACTGATGGATTTTTTTATGCGGGCGCAAAGAACATTCAAACCTGGGTTGCTGAGAAAAATGAACAGGCAAAATTACCAGATGAATTCAGTCTGACCCGCCTGAAGGATTCCTCCAATGCCAACCTTCATTTTAAATTTCCTGATCTGAACGGGCACCAGGTATCTTTGAGGGATCCATTATATAAAAATAAAGTTATCATTATTCAGATCCTTGGCTCCTGGTGTCCCAATTGTATGGATGAAACCCGTTTTCTGAGTACGTGGTATATTCAAAATAAACCGAGAGGTGTGGAAATTATTGGACTGGCTTATGAAAGAACTTCTTCGTTTGCTAACGCAAAAAGATTATTGCAACCCTTTATAACGCGATTTAATGTAACCTACCCTATTCTTGCAACCGGAGTATCAGTAAATGATTCTTTACGAACAGAAAAAACACTTCCTGAAATTCAGGAAATCATTGGGTTCCCTACAACTATTTTTATCGATAAAAAGGGGATGGTCAGGAAAATTGATACCGGTTTTAATGGTCCCGGAACTGGTGATCATTACGATATATATAAGAAAGAATTTAATGATCTTATTGATAGCCTTCTGAAAGAATAAAAATAGTGTGGTAGTGTGAAATTGTGGTAGTGATACCATTTTATAACTTAATACTAAATTATTTTGCTTTAACTAATAATATTAGTATTTTTGAACAAAGGCTCTTCTCATGCTTAGCCCCAATCGCTCCATAGTTCATTTTGACCTGGATGCATTTTTTGTAAACGTCGAATATCTAAGAAATACACGGCTCAAGGGAAAACCTATTGCAGTAGGCGGACATAGTGACCGGGGTGTAATTGCCTCCTGCAGTTATGAAGCCAGAAAATTCGGAGTTCATTCTGCCATGCCCACCAAACTTGCAAAACGTTTATGTCCTGAATTACTCATCATTCAGGGCGATATGGATAACTATTCCCGTTTCTCAAACCTCGTTACTGAAATTATCCGTATGGAAGTGCCCGTTTTTGAAAAGTCCAGTATTGATGAGTTTTTTATTGATATGACCGGGATGGATAAATTTTTTGGTACCCTCCGATTCATTCAATATCTCAGGAAGAAAATAATTAAGGAAAGCGGGCTTAGCATTTCCCATGCACTTGCAACTAATAAACTGATAAGTAAAGTTGCTACTAATGAATGTAAACCCAATGGCGAGCTTGTCGTAAAACCTGGTAATGAAAAGTTATTTCTTGCTCCGCTGCCTATTGAAAAACTACCCATGGTAGGAAATCAGACCGCTACCCTTCTCCGAAGAATGGGCGTGGAAACGATTTCCATTCTAAGCCAGATCCCCATTGAAATGATGATTAACCTGCTGGGGAAAAACGGTATTGAACTCTGGAGAAGAGCACAGGGTGTGGATGAAACACCCATCGTTCCCTTTCATGAACAAAAAAGTATAGGTACAGAAAATACTTTTGAAACAGATACAATCAACATTCAGTTTCTACACAAAGAGTTGGTAAGAATGACTGAAAAAATTGCTTTTGAACTTCGCTGCAATAATAAACTTGCAGGATGTGTTACTGTGAAAATCCGTTACAGTGATTTTCAAACCCTCACCATGCAGTCAACTATCGCTTATACTGCTAATGACCATATACTCTTGCAAAAAGTAAAAGAGATTTTCAGTAAACTATATGACCGGCGCTTACTTGTCCGGCTGATTGGCGTTCGATTTACCAACCTGGTTGAAGGCAGTTACCAGATCAATATTTTCGAAGATAGTCAGGAAATGATCGGACTCTACCGCGCTATTGACAGCGTGAAGAAACAATTTGGAGAAAAATTTTTATTCCGTGCCGCATGTATCTGAATTGCAAAACCTATTTCAGTTTTCGTTATGGAACTTATGGTACCGAAGAGCTGGTGAAACATGCTGCCAGCCTGGGAATTAAACGGTTTGCTCTTACCAATATCAATAATACCTGCGACGCATGGGACTTTGTTGATTACTGCGAGAAGAACAAGATTGAACCCGTATTGGGTTCAGAAATCCGGAATGGAAATGACATATGTTATATTCTGCTTGCAAAAAACAATAAAGGTTTCGAACAAATCAACCGATTTATATCGGAACACCAGAAAGATGAGACAGCCTTCCCGAAAAGGCCCGATCTCCAGGATATATACTGCATTTATCCATTTGGTTCTGTTTCAGTAAATGAATTACAGGCACATGAACTTATTGGTGTTCAGGTAACGGATATCAACAAATTATTCGGCCTCAGTGTGCAAATTCATACAGATAAATATGTAATCTGCCACCCAGTTAGTTTTCAGGATGCTACTTATTATAATCTTCATCGTCTCTTACGTGCTATCGATAAAAACATAATACTGAGTAAACAGGATCCAAAAGATATAGCTGCGAAAAATGAAACTTTCTCCTCACCGGCACAATTAACTGAAGTTTTCCAGGCATATCCTTCTATCATTACAAATACTGTTAATGTATTAGAGAACTGTACTGTTGAACTCAATTTCAAAACTGATAAAACAAAAAAACTATTTTCAGTATCAAAGGAAGATGACCTGCAATTACTACGCAAACTGGCTTTTGACGGTATTATTCAACGCTATGGTTCAGAAAATAAAATAGCCCGGGATAGAGTGGAAAAAGAGCTTGCCATCATTGACAAAATGGAATTCACCGCATATTTTCTTATCACCTGGGATATTATCCGCTATTCGCAATACCGGGGGTTTTTCTTTGTTGGCCGGGGAAGTGGCGCAAACTCTATTGTTGCATATTGTCTGCAGATTACGGATGTAGATCCGATTGAGCTGGATCTGTATTTTGAAAGGTTCCTCAACCCTTCCAGATCTTCACCTCCGGATTTTGACCTGGATTTTTCATGGAAGGATCGTGATGAAATCATTGACTATGTTTTTAAAAAATATGGAAGGGATCATGTTTGTCTGCTCGGATCCTATACTACATTTCAAACACGTGCCATCCTGCGCGAACTTGGGAAAGTATTCGGGCTACCAAAGGAAGAAATTGACCAGTTGGATTCCGGCAATCTGAAAGACGATAAAATACAAAGGCAAATAAATTATTACGGTAACCTGATGCGTAATTTTCCCAATCATCTGAGTATTCATGCAGGTGGTATGATTATCAGTGATAAACCCATCTATCATTATACCGCTACTGAACTTCCTCCCAAAAATTTTTATACATCGCAGATCGATATGTTTGTAGCTGAAAAAATTGGGCTGTTCAAATTGGATATTCTCAGTCAGCGTGGTCTTGGTCATATCCGGGAAACGATGGACCTGGTAAAAAAAAATAAAAACATCAATATCAATATCCATGACATTGAAAAATTTAAAAATGACCCTAAAGTGGCTGATCAAATCAGAAAAGCTGATACGATTGGGTGTTTTTACATTGAAAGTCCCGGTATGCGTCAGCTATTGAAAAAACTGGAATGCGATGATTATCTCACACTGGTTGCAGCCAGTTCCATCATCCGGCCCGGAGTAGCACAAAGTGGTATGATGAAACAATATATCTACCGCTTTCATAATCCAAACGATTTTGAATATATCCATCCTAAAATGAAGGAGTTACTGGAAGAAACTTTCGGGGTCATGGTTTACCAGGAAGATGTGATCAAGGTGGCGCACCATTTCGGAGGTCTTGACCTTTCTGAAGCCGATATTCTACGCCGGGCGATGAGTGGAAAATATCGTGGTAGAAGTCAGTTCGAGGAAATCAAAAAAAAATACTTTAAAAACTGCCGTGAAAGGAATTATTCCGAATATGTCTTAACAGAAGTGTGGCGTCAGATCGAAAGTTTCGGTGGTTATTCTTTCAGTAAAGCTCATTCAGCCAGTTTTGCGGTTGAAAGTTATCAGAGTCTTTTTTTAAAAACATATTATCCAGTTGAATTTATGGTTTCTGTTATCAATAATTTCGGAGGATTTTATTCCCGGGAACTCTACTTTCATGAATTAAAAAGAACGGGTGCGCACATACAGGCACCCTGTCTTAATCATAGTGAATACCTTACGATGGTTACCGGAACAATGGTTTATATGGGTTTTATTCATGTTCAGGGTCTTGAAGAACAATTGATGATAAATGTAATTGAAAACAGAAAACAGTCCGGACTGTTTCTCAATCTGGCAGATTTCATAGAACGAATTTCGCCGGGAATTGAACAACTGAATATTATGATCCGGATAGGAGCTTTCCGGTTTTGTGGCAAAACAAAGAAGGAATTGTTATGGGAAGCAAATTTTCTACATAAAAAAAATTCAGAACCTTCAGGTACCGGATTTCTTTTTCATGAACAACCTCAGCAATTTCATCTTCCCGAGCTGGTACAGCATCCGTTGGATGATGCACTAGACGAAATCGAATTACTCGGATTTCCACTTTGCAATGTTTTTGAACTTGCCATGGAAGACCCACTGAATTTTTTACCTGCACGGGAACTTTCTCTTTATCCGGGTGAGTTAGTCACCGTATTGGGTTATCTGATAACCTCCAAACCAGTGAATACAATTACAAATGAAACGATGCATTTTCATACTTTCCTTGATTCTGAAGGAGAATGGCTTGATTGCATTTTTTTCCCCAATATATCCCGTTATTATCCGGTAACAGGCAAAGGATTTTATGCCATGAAGGGAAAAGTAGTAGAAGAATTTGGTGTTTATTCTGTTGAAGTAACAGAATGCCGAAAAATAGGTTTACGGGAAAGAAATGCTTTTCCAAATAAGCTCAAGTCTGAAAGCTTAAAGCCTAAAGCCGAAAGCCTAAAACTTATAATATAATCATTTAGTTTTTTACCTATGCGAACTGAACACCAATAATAATATTGCAAATATTACTATAAAAAAATTTATTAATTTTAAATTTAAGTTTTAGGCTTTGGGCTTTAAGCTTTTGGCCCGGTTCCCAATTTTGGAAGTAATAACCAATATATAATAACAATTTTTTATAAAACAAACGCTTAACTTCACTTTCTGAAATCCTATGTAAAGGCCGCCATAATTTTTTACATAGTCTTATATGCGCGGCAAAGGAAAATATAAATTTAAGGTGATCAACGGAGTTCTTTCCTGGAAGAATGATGAGATGGAAAGATTCGTGCCTGTTTCTGCAGAAATTCTTACAAGGGTAATTTTGCTCTATGAAAAGGAATTTAAAAACGGAATCAGGATCTGGAAAAAATTGGCAGAAAACGAAAATCTTGAATTAATCAATGTGCAGGATGACCCCCTTCTTCATGAACTCGCAAGCTGGATGGAACAATTACAGGCAATTTTCTCAAATACGGAGCCATACCGCGAAAGGGAGAACTGGATCGATAACCAAATCCATTTAAACTGATTGAACCGCTTCTTTTCTTAGACTATTCAATGTGATAAGAAAAGATGTACCATTTCCTTCTTCACTGAAAACTTCAATTTTTCCTTTGTGATTAAGTATGATATTTTGACTGTTGGTCATACCTAGTCCGTTCCCATTTGTTTTCGAAGTGAAGTAAGGGTCAAAAACTTTTGCCAACGTTTCTTCATCCATACCTTTTCCATTATCACGGATAATAATGGTGCAATTTTCGCCTGAGCGGGTAGTCTCGATAGTCAGACAGCCATTTTCACCTGTAATGGCTTCCATTGCATTGACGATAATATTCAAAATTGCGATCTTCATGCGTGAGCGGTCTACATTCAACCAGATTCTTTCATTTGAATATTTTTTTTCAATTCGCACCCGGCTCAATTGAGCCCGGTCAAATGCTTCATTCAGTGACTCATCCAGCAAAACATCCACGCGGATTTCTTCATATTGCAAATCGGTAAATTTTGTTGCAGAAAGAAGTTCGTTAATAAGTTCATTGATCCGCCGCGAATTTCTTGCAATGATATCCAGGAACAATTTTTTATCCTCTCCGTCCAGATTATCACTTTCAAGATGGTTGGCGGAAAGATCGATATTAGTAAGCGGATTACGGATCTCGTGCGCAATCACGCGGGCAACACGGCCCATGCTCGTAAATCGCTCCAGGCTCCTAAGTTCCAAAAGTTCCTGGTTGGCAGCAGCAAGTTCTTTAACTCTTTTTTCGAGTTGATCATGATAAGATGCAGCCTGTATGGTTGCTTTTTTCTTAGCCTGACTTTCCATATTAAAAGTAACCAGGGAATAGATGATGAGTAAACCAGAAACCAGGCCCGCGCCAATGATAATCCAGAAAACTATTTTACTGTAAAAAATTACTCTTTGTGTTCTTAAATTAAGTAATCTGTTTTCATTAACCGTTATAGAATCAGAAAACTGCTCAATGGAATCTATAAGTTTATTATTTTGTTGTTCCCTGGTTCGGATAGAATCATTAATCTGAAAATCATTTTTGTTTAGAATTCCCAGTTCTTCATCCAGTATATTGTATCTTTTTACAATAATATTATGCATCGATTCAAGCCTTGATTTTTCCTCTGGATTATCACTCACACTATTGGATAAAAGCTGGAATACAGAATCCACCAACGACCGGCTCTCTTTATAATTCTGAAGATAAGTTTTTTGCTTTTTGAGCAGGTATTCATTCCAGCTTATTTCCGCATCCTTCAAATTGGAGTTGAGAATTGCAAGTTTATTAATCACCTCCCGGGTATGACCCACCCATTTATTCTGTTTTCTAAGCTGTATGAAGGAGGAGAGGGAAAGAAAATAACAAAGGAGCAGCAATATAAAAGCTGCCAGATAACCACTCCTGATCTTTTTAGGAAAATCAAATTTCATCGGATCACTCTTATTCCTCTGCTTCTCTGAAATTACAAAGAATTATATCATAATGAAAGTTCAGTATAAGGGATATACCCTGACTATACAAGCAGCATAGCATCTCCATAACTAAAAAAACGATATTTATCCTTTATAGCTCTTTTATAAGCTTCCATAGTAAGATCGTATCCGGCAAAAGCACATACCATGATGAGCAGGCTGGTCTTTGGAAGATGAAAGTTTGTGATAAGTGCATCTGCAATATTAAACTGATAAGGAGGATGTATAAAAGTGTTAGTCCAGCCTTCTGAAGGCTTTAAGAGTTTTTCAGCTGTGAAAGAAGACTCCAATGCACGCATGGTAGTAGTTCCGACTGAACATATCCGATGACCTCCCAGTCTTGCTTTATTTACGATTTTGCATGCTTCTTCATCAACCCTGTAATATTCAGCATCCATCTTGTGTTTGCTCAGGTCTTCCACTTCAATTGGACGGAAAGTTCCCAAACCTGTATGCAGCGTGGCTTCTGCAAAACGGATTCCTTTTATTTCAAGTCTTTTAATCAGCTCTTTACTGAAATGTAATCCTGCTGTGGGTGCGGCAACAGCACCCTCATGTTTCGCATAAACAGTCTGATATCTTTCTTTATCTTCTTCATCAGGCTTACGTTTGATATATTTTGGAAGTGGTGTTTCCCCAAGAATTTCCAGCACCTGACGAAATTCATCGTCTGAACCATCCCATAAAAATCGAATGGTACGTCCACGACTGGTTGTGTTATCAATAACTTCGGCTACCAGTTCATCGTTGTCGCCAAAATAGAGTTTATTACCTACACGGATTTTCCTGGCCGGATCTACGATCACATCCCATAACCTGTTTGGTTTATTGAGTTCACGAAGCAAAAAAACTTCAATTTTAGCGCCTGTTTTTTCCTTGCGACCATACATCCTTGCAGGAAATACCTTGGTATTATTTACAACAAAAACATCCTTATCATTGAAATATTCTATAACATCCCTGAAATGTTTGTTTTCAATTTGTCCGGTTTTCCGGTGAACAACCATCATTCGGCTGTCTTCTCTTCTTTTAGCGGGATGCTGGGCAATCAGATTGAGGGGCAGGTCGAATTTAAACTGGGAAAGCTTCATTCAGTATGAAATTTTAAATAGTCCCCGGTACATGAGTCGAATGAAGCTGATAATAACTGGTCCATCAAACCAGGTCTTACGGCACCCGATTCGGTCATGTTACGGCATGATTTTACAAGTGTGCAAAGGTAATATAAAAAGCTTAAAGCCCAATGCTAAAAGCCTAAAACTTTTATGCTGATTTATTAAGAATTCCTCATTATTATGTATTGGTTTTGGGCTTTAAGCTTTAAGCTTGAAAAGGCTTTAATCCTTTTCCTGGGATAGCTTCAATCAAAGAACGGGTATAATCAGTCTTTGGATTAAGGTAAACTGTTTCCACATCACCCGATTCTACAATTTTCCCCTTTTCCATCACCATAACCCTGTCACAGAGGTAACGGATTACCGATAAGTCGTGTGAAATAAATATGGCTGTAAATCCAAAGTTTTCCTTCAGATCCCGGATAAGATTCAATACCTGTGCCTGTACACTTACATCCAATGCGGAAACTGATTCATCGAAAACTACGAAACGGGGATCCAGGATCAATGCTCTTGCAATTACAATTCTTTGTCTTTGTCCCCCGGAAAACGCATGGGGATATCGACTGAAATATTCTGGTTTCAAATCTACTTTTTGCAATAATTCCAATACACGACGCTTTCTATCTGATTTCCCGGGTGAATCATGCAGTTTAAGGGGTTCTGATATAGCCGGACCAATCATTAGCCTGGGATTCAGTGATGAGTAAGGATCCTGAAATACAATCTGGATATTTTTCCGGAACTCAAGTAGTTCAGACTTATGCATAGTAAGTAATTCCTCCCCCTCATATAAGATGCTTCCACGATAAGGCTTATTCAAACCAAGGAGTGCGCGACCCAATGTTGTTTTACCCGATCCGGATTGACCAACTACCCCAAGGGTTTCACCCTTATAAACTTCAAAACTGATGTCGTTAATTGCGTCCACCCATTGTTTTTCTCTACCTGTCCAGGTTTTACCGGAGGAATACCTTAGGTGAAGTCCCCGGACTTTCAACAAAATTTCGGGCTCAACTCCAGAATTATTTTTCGATCCTGAAAGATTAAATTTATTTAAAATTGTCTGGCCGGATTTTGATCTTATGGAAAATCCAACCATCTTTTGCGAAGATTCTGAAGGGTTAATTTCCAGAAAATCTGAAACAACAGGAAGCCTCTCACCCTTAAGGTGCAATGCAGGACGGCACATAAGTAGTCCCCGGGTATAGGGATGTTTTGGATGGACAAACATCTCTTTAACCGGACCAGATTCTACAACCCTTCCACGCAAAACAACCAGGGCCCGGTCTGCCATATCAGCCACCAAACCCAGATCATGTGTAATGAATATCATGCCCATATTTTCAGAGCGGAGCAATCCTTTCAACAGATCCAGAATCGTTTTTTGAACTCTTACATCAAGTGCAGTTGTCGGCTCATCACAAATTAAAATGGAAGGATTGCAACTGATGGCCATGGCAATCATAACACGTTGTCTCTGCCCACCGCTTAATTGATGAGGATACCTGGCGAATACAATTTCAGGTTCCGGCAATTGTACTTTCTTGAATAATAATAAAGAGGCAGATTTTGCATCTTTGTAATTCAGTTTTTTATGAAGCATTAGTGGTTCACATAGTTGTGCCCCACAAGTCATGACGGGATTTAAAGAAGTCATTGGCTCCTGAAAAATCATGGCCAGCCGGTTTCCCCGGTATGCGCGGAATTTTTTTTCTTCCATGCCCAGGAGTTCAATTTCATTCGTTCCATCCGGAGAGAATAAAACGGAACCCTGCTTTACACGGGCAGTCTTACTTAATAAATTCATCAGTGTGAGCGACATGACCGATTTACCGGATCCTGATTCGCCTACTACTGCAAGCATTTCACCTATGTTTAACTCAAATGAAAATTCTTTTAATGCAGGCCCGGAAGATTCCGATTCCGGAAATTCGACGGTTATATTTTTTATATTTAGAAGTGGAAGCAAGAGAATAATTAAAACCGAAGGTGTCTGACAGTTAAACCTCCGTTTATTAGTTGTTTGAGAGAATCAATTCCAATTTTCAAATGGGTTTCCACAAAATCACCTGTTACCTTCTGATCACTTTCAGCAGTCTTTACTCCATCGGGAATCATTGGCTGATCACTTACCAGCAAAAGTGCTCCGGTTGGGATTTTATTATAAAAGCCGACAGAAAAAATAGTGGCCGTTTCCATATCAACCGCGTATGCTCTTATTTTTTTCAGGTATTCTTTAAAAACATCATCGTGCTCCCAGACTCTTCGGTTGGTAGTATAAACAGTACCAGTCCAATAGTCCACTCCAAATTCACGGATGGTTGTAGAGATTGCTTTTTGTAGTGCAAAAGCCGGAAGGGCGGGTACTTCCGGAGGAAAATAATCGTTGGAAGTTCCTTCTCCACGAATGGCTGCAATAGGCAAAACAAGGTCACCCAGTTTGTTTCTTTTCTTCAATCCGCCGCATTTACCCAGGAAGAGTGCAGCTTTTGGAGAAATGGCACTGAGAAGGTCCATTATAGTTGCAGCAGACGGACTGCCCATTCCAAAATTTATAATGCTGATATCACCCGCTGTTGCGCATTGCATGGGTTTGTCTTCACCGATTATTTTCACCTTATGCATTTCTGCAAATAAATGAACATAGTGGGAAAAATTGGTGAGCAAAATATATGTGCCAAAATTTTCCAATTTCTCCCCCGTGTAACGGGGAAGCCAGTTACTGACAATTTCTTCTTTTGTTTTCATAAATTCATTCAGGGATTCATATAAATAAATCTGCAGGCAAACAACATTCTGTAATTTAGCAAATAGTTGAGGTATGATTAAAATCTATTACCCTCATTTTGCTTTCAAGATCAAAGAAGAGGAATCCGGAAAGGAATTCATTTTTGATGAACAAAGGAAACAATGGGTGCGTCTTACTGAAGAAGAATGGGTGCGGCAAAATTTTGCGCAATACCTGCTCCAGGTTAAAAAATACCCGTCAAGTTATATTGCTGTCGAGAAAAAAATGAAGCTCGGCGAAATGAATAAACGTTTTGATATTCTCGTATTCGACAAAGCCGCGAAACCCTGGATGATGATCGAATGCAAGGCTATGAACAAACCTTTAGATAAAACTGTATTATGGCAGGCGCTCCATTATAATCTTGCCATTCCGGTCAAATATCTGGTTATAACCAACGGGCAGCAATGTCATGCTTATAAAAAAGCTCCTTTGGATTTCGAAGAAATGAATGTTTTGCCTTCTTATGATGAATGACCTTAACGCTCAACGACAAACGTCAATAATCATTACTGGAATAAGGAAAAAATATTTAATTACTAAGTATCAATTACGATTTGTTATAAATGAACCGCGTTAGGCGTTTAGCGTTATGCTTTAAGCTTCTTAAGGGAATATACCAAGTTCAGCATAAGAAGTTCCCACCTTATTAATCGCTACTACGTAAGCTGCCGTGCGCATATCGGGAATGGATGGGTTATTCTTCCAGCATTGCATGATTTCGTGGGTTGCTGTAATCATGGTTTCTTCAAGACCACTATAAACCAGGTCAGCTTCTTCTGCACCATGCATGATAAATTCTCTTTCTTTGGATCGTACATTTTTACCAGTGAGTTCTTCCAGCTGTCCGAGAATATGGGTATTCATATTTTCAGTAAATCGTTTTTCCATCCGACCATAACGTACATGGCTAAGATTTTTCAGCCATTCAAAATAAGAAACCGTTACTCCGCCAGCATTCAGATACATATCTGGTATAACCAGTACGCCCTTTTTGATAAATACTTCATCCGCTTCGGGTGTTAGCGGACCATTCGCAGCTTCTCCGATTATTTTTGCTTTTACGCGCGGAGCGTTTTCGCCATCGATCACATTCTCCAAAGCTGCCGGGATGAGGATATCACAATCAAGTTCCAGTGCTTCAGTGGATTTTTCTATATTAATTGCACCCGGAAAATTTAAAATTGAACCGGTTTTTTTACGGTGCTGAAAAACTTCTTCTTCATTCAATCCGTCTGGATTAGTAATCGCACCTTCGTATTCCGCCAGGCCAATCACTTTTGCACCTCCCTCACGAAAGAATTTTGCGGCATGGTATCCGACATTTCCAAGTCCCTGTACTACTACTCTTTTGCCCTCCACGCCGGTATGAAGGCCCAGCTTGTCCATCGCTTCCCTTATATGGCAAACCTCACGAACACCATAATAAACACCCAGTCCCGTTGCCTCTCTTCTACCGCGCACACCGCCCTGGGTAACCGGCTTACCCGTGACACAGCCGAGGGCATCGATTTCTCCCGGCCGCATGCTCATATAAGTATCCAATATCCAGGCCATTTCTCTTTCTCCTGTGCCGTAATCTGGTGCAGGCACATCAGTACCAGGACCGATAAAATTCTTTTTTATTAATTCTGAAGTATATCTGCGGGTGATCTTTTCCAGATCATATGCTGAATATTTCTTCGGATCAATCGCAATACCTCCTTTTGCTCCTCCAAATGGAACATTTACAATAGCACATTTATAGGTCATCAGTGCTGCCAGGGCCATTACCTCATCGAGATTAACGGAAAGTGCAAAACGGATACCGCCCTTGCAGGGCGTTTTATGATGAGAATGCTGAACACGATAAGCTTTGATCACTTCTACTTTATCCCCTATTTTAACAGGGAAGTACATACGATAAACAGCATTGCATTGTTTGATCTGTTCAAGGATTCCGGGGTCCCAGTTTGTATACGGAGTAGCCTTGTCGAAGCTTTTTTCGACCGCTTCAAAAAATTTATACTCATTCCTGGCAGCCATACATCGTTATTTTATAAAGAATTATTTGTGTGCAATATTTAGTTTTTATTTTTTTCCATCCGGCTGATCTTCCTGTCAAGTTGAATGAGATAGATAAAAATTCCGGCAAGAATAATCAGCAGTACGGTTACTACCACATATATTTTTCCATTGGAACGCATCAGTTCTGCCATTTGAGGTTTTTCATGCTGCGTACTATCCTGTGCATGACCGGAGAGCAAACTCAATATGAAGCAAACAAAAAACAAAAAACGCAGGGATATTTTAACCATGAAGCTCATGTTTTAAAGAAAACAACTGTAAGCGGATCCTTAAGGTGGAAATCCAGACACCCAGCAAAGTCCAGCCCGGAACTGCGCCAAACCAGAACACCTTGCGCATGTGGCTGTCAATATCATTCGTATCCAATGCAGGATTGCCCATGCCGCCAGGGTGCAGGCTCTCCACCAACCGCGGGATGATCCAAATGGTTGGGAAAAGCATGGCAAAAGCAAATACATTATAAACAGAACTGATCCTTGCGGATTTATCCAAATCTGTTAATGAATTCCGCAGAACAAAATAAGCCAGATAGATCAGCAGGGCGATCGCTGCACCGATCTGCTTGGGATCATTGCTCCAGAAAGCCCCCCAGGCATATTTTGCCCAAACAGATCCTGTAAGAAGACCGAGCAAACCAAAAACGATACCTGTCCTGGCATATTCCACCGCATATATATCATCGACGGGTTTATTATGCCTTAAATACCTTACTGAATAGATAACAGAGACGATGAAAAAAATCATCATACCAAACCACATCGCAACATGAAAATAGAGATTACGAATGGTTTCATTCAGAATCGGTTTTGCGGGAACATAGCCCAAAAAACCGGCCGTGAATGTATAAAGTAGAAAAATGATACTCAGTATTTTCCACCAGTTCTTACGAAGCATATGGTAAATTGAAGAGGGCAGGGATACCGGTTATTTCCGGCAGGCAAAAATAGGATAAGGCAGTCAAACCTGAAAATATGCTTAATGCCCAACGCGTAACGCATAACGCCTAACGCCTAACGCTCAACGCGTAACGCTTGAAGTAATTTTTAATTGAATTACACTCCCATACTCCCATACTCCCATACTTGTTTTAGTCTTTCCATAGAAATGGGAATAAGATGACGGAAAGCAGCAGGACCATGATATCAAAACATGCCAGTAGTAGAATAATGGATACCAGTCCGCTTTGAAAAACATTTGAAAAAGCAAGCGTGGATAATCGCATTAATAACATCAGTTGAGGAATAATGAGCGGAAAACCAAGTATGGCCATCAGGGCAGCGTTTTGTTGAGCCCTGGCAGCAATTGCGGCCAAAAAACTAAAAACGAGACTTATACTGCAGGCACCGAAGCACGATATTCCAAAAAAAAGAAATGGATGCGTGATGGGGGAACCAAGTAATATTGTAAAAATTAATAAGCTTATCAGATTCATCAGCAACATCAGTGCTGCATTAAAAACCATTCTGGCCAGAATGAAAATAACAGGACTGCATAATGAATAAAAATATAACTGCCTTCCCTTTCCTTCCTGCAGGAAGGTTTTGGCAATGGCGTTTACACAAATAAATAACTGCATCATCCAGAACAAGCCATTCCATACCATATTTTCGGGCTGACCCATAGCCAGATATAATACAAAAATAGTAGAAGCCACATAGAGCAGGATACCGTAAAAACTGTATTGCTGACGAAACTCCAGCAATATGTCTTTTTTTATCAGCTTAAAAATCAGATGAACGTCCTTCAACATTTTTCTTTAAACTTATTTTAACAAATCACCTTTAGCATAGCAGATTCTGCATCTTGGTTCGTATAAATCCTTGTTACCGATCAATAATTGCGCGGCATTTCCTGTTTTTCTATAGGAATAGTTCGCAATATTTCCACACTGCATACAAATGGCATGTAACTTGGTAATGTATTCCGCTTTTGACAGCAGGGCTGGTATCTGTCCGAATGGCTTACCGAGATAATCCATATCCAGACCGGCGACTATGACACGTGTTCCCCTCAATGCCAGGGAATCACAAACGTCGGGAAGTGCATCGTCAAAGAACTGCGCTTCATCAATACCAACTACGTCAACCGTCGAAACCTGCTCCAGTATTGAATTTGCATTGGAGACTGGTATGGATTGAATACTATTTTCATCATGGGATACAATATTTTCAGGATGATAGCGGTTATCGGATTGAGGTTTAAAAATACCGACGCGAAGGTTGGCGATCCGTGCCCGGCGCAGCCTCCTGATAAGTTCTTCTGTTTTTCCGGAGAACATGGAACCGCAGATAACTTCAATCCAACCTCGTTTATTAAACTGAATTGCCGGCTCTATAAACATTGCCAGATAGAATTTGGATAAATATTTGCTTTAATTTTATATAGTGCTATTATCATCTCTCTCAAAAGTATAATGGAAAGATTGCAACAACTTATCAGCAAGTTAAATGAACAATGCGAACAAAACGAAAGTGCGCTTCAAATGCTTGTTACGCTTAAGCAAATCGAAGCGGAGCTTACCCAAATACACACTATTACTGTTACCGGTAGAAAAAATCCAGGTGTTTCAGTCGTAATGCCATCCCTGAGCATTTCACACAGAGTAGTTGAAGAGTATATTCAGAAGATTGAAAAAGAGCCCAGATCAAAGGAATTGGAAACCAGCTTTCAAAAACAGGAAGCTCATATTATTCCTGCCGGGCATCAGCCCTGGATGGGAGACCCGCTTGTAGAAATACCCACCCTATCCCATCAGCCAATTAATCGTGAAATCAATGACCTGGTCGGAGGCGGCAGCACTTCACTCAATGATAAACTAAAATCTGCCAGTACAGAACTTGGATCTACTTTGAAGGGTTCTCCAGTCAAAGAATTGAGAAAAGCCATCGGTGTAAACGACCGGTTTTTGTTTATCAATGAATTATTCCGTGGGGATGAAGCCATGTATGAAAGAAGTATAAAAACAATTAATAATTTCCGCATATTACCCGAAGCGGAATATTGGATGGAAAGAGAACTTAAAATTAAAATCGGTTGGGACGATTCAAGGGATATCGTTCAACATTTTTATCAGCTGGTGAGAAGACGGTTTTCCTGAATATAACGGATAATTTTTTCAGTTGCACCACGTCTTGCATAAACATAATCACGGGCTGCATTTCCGTGAAAGGCATATTCCACTTCATTTTCAAATAAACGGCTGAATACAGATTCCGCTTCCAGCGCATTGTCAATGATTATTACGCCCCCGGCTTCAGCAAGTTCCAATACTTCAAAATATTTTTCAACAACCGGACCAGTGACAACAGGTCTTCCATATACTGCAGCTTCGAGTACATTGTGTACACCATCATCACCGAAACCACCTCCAACATAACATATCCTGGCATAAGAATATAACCGTGCAAGCATTCCAATATTATCAATGATCAGTACATTGGCTTGTCCTTTGGACGTTGAATGGTTATTGTTGGTTAATTGGGATAATTGATTTTAAAGAACAGAATATCTAATTGTGTTTCTAAAAATAGTTTCCATATCCGTGATATGGTCCTCATCTATTTCATGTGGAGCGATGATAAATCGTATATCCGGATGTGTGTTAGCATAATGATCCAGCTCCTCTTCATCTTCTTCCCACGTGCTGCCTGCAACAATTACCGGATGGTCTGAGCAAAAACTGTCAATAACAGGAAATGATTCAAAACCTTCTGCAATTTCAATTACCCTGTCAAAACGCGTATCACCGCTAATAAATACCGACTGAACGATTCCCAGGGTTTCAAGCAAATGCCTTGATTCCTCATTCTGAACAAAAAAGGCATGAAAGCTATCCAGCATGAGACGGTGGATATTACCATACCATTTAAAAAAGGGCTGATCCTCGCGAAAAAGGGGCGAAATGAGCAGCGCCGGTATCTTTCTTTTACGTAACTCACGCAAATAATAATACCAGTAATCATACTTAATCCAAATAACAAGACTGGGATTTACAAGATCCAACCAGCGTTTGGCATGCATGGCAGAATCCATGGGGAGATAAAAGATATGGTCGGCACCTGAATAATTTTTTCTTATTTCATACCCGGAAGGTGAAAAAAAACTAATGATAACTGTAATATCCGGATAAAGTTTTCGCAGGGACTCTATTACTGGCCTGCCTTGTTCAAACTCCCCCAGTGAAGCACAATGCATCCATACCCGTTTCTTCCCTTTTATGCCTGCATTACCGATGGTTTTAAATATTCCTTTCCGGCCATTTATCCATGCTGACGCCTTCCGGTTCCATGGTGAAACGATCCGGATACATACCTGATAAATCCAGAGAAAAAGATTGTATAAAACGATTGTCAATGGGAAGGGTTAAGTGATTCTGCAGACAAATGTAATCCTTTCCACCAACCGTTCGTAACTGATTGAGTCATTGCATATACCATTATTTTAGCGTAGGTTTGTGCCCGTTAATAAAGAGCTTATGCGGCCAATTCAAATGGTAGATCTGAAAGGTCAATATGCCAAAATTAAAGGTGAAGTTGATCAGGCGATTCTTGATGTTTTAGAAACGACCGCGTTCATAAATGGCAAACAGGTGACTGATTTTTCCCGAAATCTGTCCGTTTACCTTGGAATTGATAACGTAATACCATGTGCAAATGGAACTGACGCGTTACAAATTGCTTTAATGGGGCTGGGTCTTGAACCGGGTGACGAAGTAATAACACCTTCGTTTACTTTCATCGCAACAACTGAAGTGGTAGCATTACTCCGGCTTAAACCAGTATTTGCAGACGTCGACCCCAAAACATTTTGCATGGACCCTGCTTCACTTGAAAAACAAATAACAAATAAAACCAGGGCTGTCGTTCCCGTGCATTTATACGGCCAATCAGCACCTATGAAAGAAATCATGGACCTGGCAGATAAATACGGGTTGAAAGTAGTGGAAGACAATGCCCAGGCCATAGGAAGCGATTATACTTATCCCGACGGGAAAAAATATAAAACAGGAACTATTGGAACGGTTGGCACCACTTCATTTTTCCCTTCCAAAAATCTGGGAGCATATGGAGATGGAGGGGCTCTATTTACGCGGGATAATTTACTGGCTGAAAATTTTAGGATGATCGCCAATCACGGACAGAAAAAAAGATATTATCACGAAATCATTGGTTGCAATAGCCGCCTCGATTCCATACAGGCAGCCATACTGAATATAAAACTCCCGCTTCTGGATGAATATATCAGCAAACGCCGTATTGCAGCAGATTTTTATGATCATGCTTTTGCAGGCCATCCCAAGATCCGGACACCTTATCGCGCTTCCTATACCAGGCATGTTTTTCATCAATATACGCTGATACTGGAAGGTGCCGATAGAAATAAACTCAATGAATATCTGGCTGCCAAAAACGTTCCTTCCATGATTTATTATCCGGTACCGGCACACCGCCAAAATATGTTTGCTTCATTTCAATCCGGAATGCAGCAACTGGAAGTTACTGACTGGCTTACTGAACGTGTGATATCATTGCCTATGCATACGGAGCTTGATACGGAACAGCTTGGCTTTATATGTAATAGTGTACTGGAGTTCCTGAATTAACCTGATCTAAATATTAAATAGAAGTTTAACCATGAAAATAGCCGTAGTTGGAACCGGATATGTTGGTCTAGTAACAGGAACTTGCTTTGCAGAAACCGGAAATGATGTTATATGTGTAGATATCGACGCCCAAAAGATAAAAAAACTGAGTAACGGTGAAATTACAATTTATGAACCAGGACTGAATAAATTATTCTTAAGAAACCTGAAGGAAGAAAGACTGACTTTCACGACAGATCTTGCTGCAGGAATTAAAGAGGCGGCAATTATTTTCCTTGCTCTGCCTACTCCACCCGGCGCCGATGGATCAGCCGATCTCAGGTTTGTTTTGGATGTTGCAGGGAAACTTGGAATGCTGATGAAAGAGTATAAAGTTATCATAGACAAGAGTACTGTACCGGTTGGAACTGCTGAGAAAGTGCATGATGCAATAGCCAAAAATTTCAAAGGTGAATTCGACGTTGTTTCCAATCCGGAGTTTTTAAGGGAGGGCGTTGCGGTGGACGACTTTATGAAACCTGACAGGGTGGTGATTGGAACTTCTTCCGAAAGAGCCCGTAAAATTATGGAAGATCTTTATAATCCATTCGTACGGCAGGGTAATCCCATCATTTTTATGAATGAAAGATCCGCAGAACTCACCAAATATGCTGCAAATTCTTTCCTTGCAACCAAAATTACTTTTATGAATGAAATCGCCCAGCTTTGTGAGCGGCTTGGTGCAGATGTAGATATGGTAAGGCGCGGAATCGGGAGTGATGAACGAATTGGTAAGAGATTCCTTTTCCCGGGTATCGGTTATGGAGGCAGCTGTTTCCCGAAAGACGTACAGGCACTCGTGCAATCATCCAATGATGTTAATTACGAATTCAAGATCCTGAATGCAGTAATGGCGATCAATGAAAAACAAAAAATGCATCTTATCCCTAAAATAAAAAAATATTTTGACGGGAGTCTTAAAGGAAAACACTTTGCTTTGTGGGGTCTTGCTTTCAAACCCAATACAGATGATATTAGGGAAGCGCCGGCCTTGTATATTATTGAAGCACTAAGAAAAGAGGGCTGCACAATTTCCGTCTACGACCCTGAAGCTATGAATAATGTGAAAGCACAGATAGGAGATATCGTAAAATACGGCGAGAATCAATATGATGTGCTTGAAAATGCGGATGCGCTAATCATTGCAACCGAATGGAATGAATTCCGAACACCCAATTTTTTGAAGATGGTTACGTCAATGAAGAATAAAGTGATATTCGACGGAAGAAATCTTTTTGATATCAATGCGATTGGTGAGCTCGGTTTTTATTATGAAAGCATCGGACGCGCGCCTGCAATTCCGGTAAACAGTTATCACTATAAAAAGAAAGCATGAGTAAAAAAAGAGTACTCATTACCGGCGCGGCCGGATTTTTAGGCTCACACCTTTGTGACCGATTTGTCAAAGAAGGATATCATGTGATTGGTATGGATAATCTGATCACGGGAGATCTTCAAAATATCCAGCACCTTTTTAAACTGGAACAATTTGAATTTTATCATCAGGACGTAAGCAAATACATTCACGTAGCTGGTCCGATTCATTACATATTGCATTTCGCTTCTCCGGCAAGTCCGATTGACTACTTAAAAATTCCCATTCAAACGCTGAAAGTAGGTTCACTTGGAACCCACCACTGCCTTGGTTTAGCGAAAGCTAAAAATGCAAGAATACTTGTCGCATCCACTTCAGAAATATATGGAGATCCGCTCGTGCACCCTCAACCTGAAGAATACTGGGGAAATGTAAATCCGGTCGGACCAAGAGGAGTTTATGATGAAGCAAAGAGATTCCAGGAAGCTATCACCATGGCTTATCATACCTTTCACAATCTTGAAACTCGCATAGTACGTATTTTTAATACCTACGGTCCGCGAATGAGACTAAATGATGGTCGGGCCCTCCCTGCATTTATAGGCCAGGCTCTCCGCGGAGAAGACCTGACAGTTTTCGGTGATGGAAGCCAGACCCGTTCCTTCTGCTATGTGGATGATCTGATTGAAGGCATCTATCGTTTGCTGATGAGCGATTATGCTCTTCCGGTTAATATCGGCAATCCTTCTGAAATTACACTCAGGGACTTTGCGGAAGAGGTAATTGCACTTACAGGAACAGACCGGAAGATAATCTATAAACCCTTACCAGCTGATGATCCTAAACAACGTAAACCGGATATCAGTAAAGCAAAAAAAATATTACAATGGGAACCAAAAGTTGGCCGCAAAGAAGGACTCAAAATAACCTATGATTATTTCAAATCTCTGCCTCCGGAAGAATGGTTTAAACAACCCAAGGAATTTAAAAGTGCATAAATTATTTGGAAATTTGATATTACTATGAGTTCATACAAGAAAGTAATCCTGATTACCGGAGGCGCAGGATTTATCGGATCGCATCTTGTGCGATTATTTGTAAATAAATATCCCCAATACCAGATCGTTAATCTGGACGCATTAACCTATGCAGGTAATCTGGAAAACCTGAGGGATATTGAATCCCTGCCAAATTATATTTTCGAGAAAGGTAATATTAATGACCAGGAAGCGATGTTTGCTTTGTTTGAAAAATATTCATTCGATGCCATCATTCATCTGGCTGCCGAAAGTCATGTGGACCGTTCCATCTCAGAACCACTCGCTTTTGTAAAGACAAATGTGATGGGTACCTGCAATCTGCTTAATGTTAGCAGAAAAAAATGGAATCCAAACTGGGAAAGCAAACTTTTTTATCATGTTTCAACCGATGAAGTTTACGGATCGCTGGGAAAAGAAGGTTTATTTACAGAAACGACACCTTATGATCCGCGCTCGCCCTATTCTGCCTCAAAAGCCTCTTCCGACCATTTTGTTATGGCCTATCACCATACTTATGGTTTGCCCGTAATTGTTTCCAATTGCTCTAACAATTACGGCTCACATCATTTTCCGGAAAAACTGATACCGCTGATGATTATTAATATAAAAAATAATCAACCACTTCCGGTATATGGCAAGGGAGAAAATATTCGTGACTGGCTATATGTTGATGACCATGCTTCAGCCATTGATCTTATATTTCATAAAGGAACAACAGGTGGGAAATATAATATTGGGGGCTTCAACGAATGGAAAAATATCGACCTTATCTATTTACTATGCGGAATTATGGATAAAAAACTGGGCAGAAAACCAGGTGATTCAGCCAAACTTATCAGTTTTGTAAAAGACCGTCCTGGCCATGATATGCGTTATGCCATCGACGCAGGAAAATTACATCGTGAACTTGGATGGAAGCCTTCTCTCAGATTTGAAGAAGGCCTGGAAAAAACTGTCGACTGGTACCTTGCAAATGAAAAATGGATTGAACAGGTTACCACTGGCGAATACCAGCATTATTATGAAAAACAATACCATAAATAATGGCATTCAAAGAAACTTTCTTACCCGGTGTTATAATATTTGAACCGGCTGTTTATCCGGACGAACGAGGATTTTTTTTTGAATCCTATAACAAGAGGCTTTTTCTTTCCAATAATATTTCAAATGAATTTGTTCAGGATAACCAATCTTACTCGATCTACGGTGTAATACGAGGACTACATTATCAGAAAGAACCACATGCCCAGTCAAAACTAGTACGTGTTTTACAAGGCGAAATACTGGACGTAGTGCTCGATCTGCGTGTAGGATCACCTGGTTTTGGTAAAACTTATGATGTTCGGTTATCTGCTGAAAATAAGAAACAGATATTTGTTCCCAAAGGCTTTGCCCATGGCTTTTCCGTGTTAAGCGAAACAGCTGTCATTTCTTATAAATGTGATCAGTTTTATAATAAACAAAGCGAGGCAGGTATCCGGTTTAATGATGCAATTTTGAATATTAACTGGCAGATCCCACCGGATAAAACACTAATCTCTGAAAAAGATACACAACTGCCGGCTTTTGATCCTTCCATTTCAGATTTTATTTTTTAATCCGATGCCCGAATTCCCAACATATCGCATAGCTGTAACCGGTAGTAATGGGCAGCTTGGAAAGGAATTTGTCCGGATTGCCACTCATCATCCCCGGTTTCAGTTTACATTTTTGACAAGGGAAGAATTTCCTTTGGATGATAATAAAAAAATAGAAACCTGGCTTAACCGGAATCCTGTTGACATTTTCATCCATTGTGCTGCTTACACGGCGGTTGACAAAGCAGAATCTGAAAAAGAAAAAGTATTCCGGATAAATACTTCTGCTTCAGGACTAATTGCCACGCAGCTTTCAAAAAACAAAACCCGGCTAATTTATATTTCTACTGACTATGTTTTCGACGGAACCTCAGCTTCTCCACTAAACGAAAATGCAATAACAAATCCCGTAAATATATACGGTGCCTCTAAACTGGAAGGAGAACGTCTCGTTCTGCATAACAATCCATCCAGTCAGGTAATCCGTACTTCCTGGCTGTATTCCTCTTTTGGAAACAATTTTGTGAAGACGATGATACATTTGATGAGAGAACGGGACTCCATACGTGTTGTGGATGATCAGAAAGGATCACCCACTTATGCCGGCGATCTGGCAGGCGCCTTAATGCAAATGCTTGAATCGGATCATTTCATACCAGGTATTTATCATTATAGTAATGAAGGAGAAACGACATGGTACAAATTTGCTGAAGAAATAAAAAAATTAACCGATAGTAAATGTCAGATTATACCCATTCCAACTTCGGGTTATCCGACGCCGGCAAAACGTCCTGCCTATTCCCTTATGGATAAATCAAAAATTAAAAAAGACTATGGACTTCAGATTCCTGCATGGCAAACCAGTTTGGCTTACTGTATTGAACTATTAAAAAAACAGGGAGTGTAAAATTTGTAATAAATATCAGATTTAAATTACTTGGCTAATTTGGTTTGTTTCATACTGTCGGGCTTTAATCCGATTACTGGTGTTTCACTTTCATTTTCATGAATTCCATAAAGCAATTCCTCATTTAATTCCAGTACATCCCTTTGCAAGCCGTAAATTTCGTGGGTAAGTTTCTTAACTTTTTTCATACCGATCAGGTAGCCTGTAGAAAAGATAAAAAGACCGGCAATCACCACATCCAGCATATTTAACTGAATGGCTCTAAGCAAATCAATAACAGTTTCCATAAATTTAATTTTAAACAGGATTGGATTAAATACCCTTTAAAAGTACCCCTCGGAACCCAGATCTACAACGTAAAAGACCTCCATTTATCAATCGTATTTTTACGGATCGTTCATTGAAATAACGCTTTTTCAATTCCAAGTTATTAAAAATCAGCTGTTTAAGATCCATTCATTTTTGACTGCTATATAAGAGAGGTTAAACTTTAGCTGGCGGCTGATTTTAATTTGGAGTTATCATATTTCGGATTTTCAGCCAGAATAAAGGCCCCTCATGGTTTTAAATAGTAAGGCCCCATATTGAGAATATGGGGCCTTTGTTGCCTGACCTGGATTCGAACCAAGACAAACAGAGTCAGAGTCTGTCGTACTACCGTTATACTATCAGGCAGTTTGCTGATAAAGAATTAATTTCCTTTATTTTCGGCTGCAAAGATAACTTAGAGACCACACAACAGGGAAAAAGAATACCATCAAATAAGTGATTTATTATCGAAATTTATGCAAGTTGTATATAATTGATTATCAATATTATATTTTAAAAAGCATATTCTATTGCGGAATCCTGTAATACGTGTTACATATTTTCAATCAGCAGTTACTAATCTATGTATAGGAAAAACAGATTTTCAGATTCTGATCTGGTAGCAGCAATACTTAAGAAAGACTTATTAGAACAGGCCATATGGCAGCTCTACCAGGATCACGCTGAAATCACCAGATCTTTTATTATTGGAAAAGGCGGAACAGAGCAGGACGCAGATGACATTTTTCAGGAAACAATCGTATCGTTTATTGAATGCGTTCAAAAAGGAAAATTCAGACAGGAATCTGGCGTCAGAACCTTCCTGATTTCAATATCAAAAAACATTTGGTATAATGAAATCAGAAGAAGGCAAAGGGCAGGTAATCGCGAACAAATTTTTGAAATGGATCGCGATCAGGAAGAGGGACCAGTTACAGAATTGATAAATGACCGCGAAATGAAAAAACAATTGAATTTGTTACTTCAGGATCTCGGTGAATCCTGCAAAAAAATTCTGGAGCTATTTTATTATGAGAATTTGTCTATGAAAGAAATTGTTTCTCAGATGCACTACGAAAATGAACAGGTAGTCAGAAACAAAAAGTATAAGTGCCTGCAGCAATTAGCAGATAAAATAAAGCAAAATCCGCTGGCAGTAAAACAAATAAATGAATTGATATCTAAATAAAATCATGGAACCGAATAAAGAAATATTAATTGATTATCTGGACCATCAACTGAATCTGCAAGATACTGATCAGGTTGAAATCATGGTACAGAATGATAAATCTCTTGCAGACGAATTGCAATATCTGAATATGGCGATTGACACAGTTCGCCTGAATTCTATCAATGATAAAGTATTATCAATTCGGAAATCACTTCCATATACATCAGCTCTGACTGAAAAACCAGCAAATAACAGGATTCGCAGCATATACAAAATGAGTATGCGGGCTGCCGCTATATTTATACTACTCATAGGAATTGCAGTTTTGTATAAATATTTTACTGTAAGTAGCCCGTCCGTTTATGAAAAACAATTTACCAGTTATGAGTTAAGCAATTTGAGAGGACAGGAATCACACGACTCAGAAGATGAAGCGTACCAAAATAAAAACTGGAATGAGGTTTTAACTATTTTTCAAAAAGGAAATAATAAATCCAATAAGTCAGTATTCCTGGCCGCTATGGCTGAAATGCAATTAAGCAATTTTCCACAGGCTGTTTCACTTTTCGAAAACATACTGAATAATACACGAGATAACACTTTCCGTGAAGAATCAGAATACTATTTATCACTTGCTTACCTGATGAATCATGAAATAAATAAAAGTATCAGATTAATTAATAAAATGAAAGCGGATACCAGTCATACATATCATCCATTGGCCATAAAATTGTCTTCTATTGATCTGAAAATCATAGAGTTAAAAAAATAAAAAAAAGAAGTTACAACCGAAGAAGCGGCGGTTACTAAATATAACAAAGATTAAATCCACTAAGTCATGAAAACCAATAAGAATCCCGTACACCTTTGAAAACCAAATCCTGAAAAATCAATAAATCCTTTAACCATTGAAAATTTTCTGATCAAATCCCATGAAGAATCCAGTCCAATCCGATGAAATTCAAAATCAAAGTCGACGTATCCCTGAAAACACTGAGTAAGTTTAGACAACGTTATTTTAAAATTCCAATATTAGCTGTGAAAGGCGTCGACTTTTTTTTCATTCTTTTTCCAATCAAGAAAAATACAATTGTGCCAAATGCTATTACGAAAGCAGTCCAAATCCAGGGCTGTTTTTTTTTGTATAAACTTCCTGGATCGCCTGTAAGAATAATATGAGACCAAAAAGCAGGATCCCGGTTCACCGGATTATTTTTGATGAAATCTATTTTGGCTTTTTGCAAAGCCTGTGATTTTGAATATCCCGCTTCCAGGTATTTATAGAAAATCCTGAATATCTCCGAAGTTGAGTGGTCGTCTGCTTTCCAAAGCGTATTGATGGTACTTGGACATCCAGCATATAAAAAGGCTCGGGCAAAACTCATTACACCTTCATTTTTAATATACTCTCCCCTTCCGGTTTCACAAGCACTGATTACCATTAATTCGCAGCTGTCCAGTCTGAGCGAATATATTTCATCCAGAAAAAGAAAATCTTCTGATCGTATACCAGTCGCTGGAAAAAATGCAATATAGGATGCGGATGGATTATCCATGTCAGTGATTGCATGCGTTGCAAGGTGTACTATTGGACAACTGTTCAGGTTTTTAATGAATTCCTTTTTACTTGCATTCTGATTTTCAAAACGCCGCCCTTTCAACCCGGAAATCTCTTCTTTTGAATAGGGTAATTTCTCAAGCCAGCCCATTCCTTCAGCTTTCAAATCGGCTCCCTTTTGAGAAAAAGGAGCAAAAGAAAGTACAGGATCCTGTACTTCCTGAATATTAAAATATCTGCGATTCTCAACAATAAACCTTGCTGAAAATTCATAGCTGATCGTATGTTTTTCAAGAATCAGGCTGCCATCCATATCCCCTTGTAAAGATTCAAATGGAAGAAGAAAAAGAAGCCCGTCAGGAATGATAATCCATTCATCTTTATTTCCTGCCAAACTGATTACAGGTTTCATGAATTGTATATAAAGGTTCTCTTTTAATCGGTTTGTGTTAACATGCCTGCCACCTTCCGATGTTTGAAGAATCCGGATCCAGGAAATTATATTGCGACGAATTGCTTCACCACTATCCAGTTCAATCAGATGGAAAGAGGAATTTGTCAGTACAAATACTTCTATTTTTTCAGAGGTATTATAAAAACTTATTAACGATTGATCGGATCCAATGGATTTCTGCAATTGTTCAATGGCCGGAAAATCATCCGAATACTTTAATTGATAAAACCTGTTATCTCCTTCCATTTTCCGGCGCAGGTTTATTAGTTGAATTTCATAAGCCGATTTTTCATTGTTTATTTTTTGCAATGCCTGCGCATTCACCTCCTCTTCTGCCTTAGAGTTCAGTCGCGCTATATTGAATTTAATATTCCTTTCCTGACCCGCAACGTCATTTCCAGTCCTAACGGAAAGTAAAAAACTCCGTTCCCTGAGCTGAGCATTCATTACGGAGGCTTTATTTTTTTCAGTGATTAGAAACGCAGATTCTTCGTATCCTGTATTTGGGAATAATTTATTTAATTCAAGACAAACAATAAGTGCATTCGTATAAACCTCGCTGCTTTTTTGTTTAAGAAGTATCTTGGCATCGTCCATTTCATAGCTTCTTTCAATGTATGAAAGGAATGAAATGGTCGATTGATAAGAATCGTAAGCAGATTTAAGATCATCGGGATTGGAAGTTCTTTTATATTCCATCTCCCAGGCAGACGCTTTCTTAACCAACACTTCAAACAACCTGTAATAGGCAAAAGACCCTGTAAAATTTCCCGGGTTTTTATGTATGTCCTTATCAGTAAAATTTCCAGAAAAAATGATCAGCGATTTCTGAAAATGCCTCAAAGCTGATTCTGGCTGATTATTAAAAATATCCAGGTCCCCGGAGTATAGTTCATTTACCCCATCATCCAATGAATTGCTGCGAATAGATTTTTTTTCACGCTGATATTGGTTTAGCCATGCTGAAGCTGAATCGGGATTACCCGTTTCCAATGCCGTCCTTGCCATTTCATTTAGTACCCCGGGTATGGCTCTGACCTTTACTTTTTTGAATGAAGCCAGGGCTTCGGTATATTGATGTAATCCTGCATAAGCCCTTCCCATATTCATGTATAATGGATCCGGCAATAGTTGGAATTTCAGAATTTTTCTATACAGGATGAGCGCCTGTTCAAATAACCCCAATTTATAAAAACAGGTCGCCATATTCAGTTGTAAACTATAAACAAAATCATCTGATGGATTTTTAGCTTCAATCAGCTGTAGCGCCTGGTTGAAATAATTTTTACTCTGCAAATAGTTTCCATTATCATAATAAAGAACTCCCAGGGTATTATACAGTCGGATACGATCTTCAAATGATCCCCACTCCCCCGGACTTTCTTCCGCACGTAAAAGAAAATAACTCGCTGAATCAAAATTGTTGAGGTTATAATAGCCAGAACCACTTAATACATTTAAACTGAATCGTTTTCCCGAATCAGAAGTATATTTCATCGCCTGTAAATAAGAACTGGTTGCCCTGGCATAATCTTTATTAACATCACACATTATACCCAGTTTATAATTGGCCTGGTAAAGGAGGCTGTCAATGAATACGGAGCGGGATATACTGTTCAATTCATAAATGACTTCATTGAAACCCGCAATGCATACACTATCCTTTAAAGGAGAATTATTGGAAGAATAGAAAAGTCGATCAGCCCTGTTATATTTGGACAATATCGATTTCAATACAGGAGAACCTGGGGAATATTGTTTAAATGAATAAATCATCAGGAAAGAGAGGAGTACTAAAAAAACTTTCCCGGACATAAACAGGTTTTAAATAGCTCTGTTTTAACGTCCGGGAAAGCGCAATATTGTCAGACTTAAAGAGGGTTAATTATTATCCCTGACAATAATGATGAGTGGTGGCCTGGGTGAAGGACCCTTGCTCAACAACAAATTATCCAGCGTATTCACGAGACTACTGGTAATTGAACCAAGTAACCCGCCGGATATATCGGACCTATGATTGTAAAAAACGATTTGCAACCCGATCTTCTGGTTTGCGTAATTACTATTATCATTCAACCAATAATAGACTGTTGTATTTATGGTTGTACCGTTTATTGGAAGCAGGCCAAACAGGCTGTTTTTCATTGTCTTTTTCAAATCAATAAATCCTGTTTTCTGATCTATTACTACTCCCTGATTCTTTGCAAAATTATTGTAGTCAAAATCACATCCTTGTCCCTGATTAGTTAAACAGGGTGCAGGCCAGTTGGGATTGGCGTTGTAATAAGGTTTTGCAATGGTATCACCTAAGGACAGCACGTAAACACTATCCATATATGCCGCACCGGCAACAATCAATTGGGACATACAAGTGTCTGTCGTACCATTTTGCACAAAGGCAACATCAAACCGTTCGCCGGTTTCTGATTTGGTCAGATCAATAGCGCCTGTTTTGGAATCCAAAACCAGTCCGGCAGGCCATGATAAATAAGTTCCCAGAATACCTTGGTTGTTCTGGGGATACACAAAATAGTCGCCGTTAGTGTTGGGCTGCGGATAAACGATAGAATCTCCATAGTTCGGCGCAAAATTACATCCCTGAACCGGACTGACCGGATAAGGAACAGGTGGCGGCAGCGGCGTAGTTGCCTGCGTTGTGTCGTGCGGTGGAGTAATTACATTCGTACCCGTATCCGGGTTAGTAGGAACGACTGATTTTTTACATGCTGTTGCACATAAAAAAGTTACTAGCAGGATCAATGAACCTTTGTATAGATTTTGTTTCATGGGTATTAGGGATATGGTGAATTACAAATACAAGATAATCGGAAAACCCTGTAAATACAAGGGTTTCCGCGTATTAATAGCAAAGAAAATGAGTAAAAAACACGGGTAAAAATGCGTCCTGATTTGAAAATTTTCCCATCCGGGGAATACTAAAACCTTGGACACTGCACTTCATTCCGGGAGGTCCCATCCGCCGGTTTCTTAAATATATAAATCAGGGAGATTTCAAATCCACCCTGGGCCTGAGAAGCCACTTTAAACCCTGATATGTTGACATCATAACTTATTCCAAGGTTAAAACTTCCATAATCCATTCCTACATAAGGAATAATAGCATCAGAAACATTGTTTGCCCGGGCCCATGCGCCGAAATAAACATTCGCTACTTTGTTATCATCATTGGTTGCAGTTATTTCCAACGCACCTCCAAATACCAATTCACTGGCAGTTGACTGCTTATTATATAAAGCACTTACATACCATGTTTTCCCTGTACTCGGGGATGGGAAATATCCACCTCCATGAATTGTAAGCCTCGTTGGTATGGTGATATTATCTACGCCAAGGAATGATTCTTTTGGCTGATTGATATGATACATGGCAACACCAAAATATACTTCATTGTTTCCATCGAGTGAACCGTTGTATAAAGCACCTGCATTCATATCGAAATAATTTGCAGCCACTACCTGAAGATTAACCGGTTCAGTTGCTGAGGGAAGCCAGGTCCCGTCAATTTGAAGTCCATCCAGAAAGTGCAGCCTCGGTCCATCCAGTATTCTATTTGCATAGGTTCCCTGGAAACCCACACCGATCGTTTGTAATCCATTTTCGTCAATGGTTTTGTGGTATGCAGTTGAAAGTGCAAAATAATTGCTTGTCAATATTCCATTTGCTGTTTTATCCGTCATAGCCATCATGCCGAGACCCCATCGGTCACCTTCAGGCATTCCATTTTGGAATATGGGCAGATCTACTGATATGGTTGAAGTAACATATGCCTGGTTTATTGTTGGCCATTGATCCCTGTAATTCCCCGCAACGCGAAGATCCCCATTGAATTTACCTGTTAACGCCGGATTCAGTGTAAGCGGAGAAGCAAAAAATTGAGAAAAATGAGGGTCCTGCGCAGAAACCACGTCAATTATTAGAAACAGTAAAATGAAAACATGAAATAGTTTTTTCATTGTCATTTCTATTGCACTTATCTCAATAATTCTACCGTACCCTTTAACACAAAATTTTCTCCTGTAAAAACATATCATCTCTGTAACATATACATAGGTATCGGCGGGCTGTTGAATTCCATTCAGATTTCCGTCCCAGCCATATTTTTTATCATTCGGTGGAAAGTCCGTCCTTGAATATAAGAGCTGACCCCACCTTGAATAAACCTGGAAGGACTTGACCACTTTGACACCGCTTCCGGTTGGATAGAAATAATCGTTATTTCCATCACCATTCGGACTGAATGCATTCGCCATATACACACCACTCTGTAAGCAGAGTAATCGTATGTTTACTGAAGTACTGGATGTACACCCCGCAGCGGTGGTTACCGTGACCGTATAAGTAGTTGGCGCGAGCGGTGTACTAACCGGCGAAGCGCAATCAGTACAACTCAAATAAGTAGGAGGAGACCAGGCCCATGATACAACATCAGCACTCACGGTTGGATCAATCTGAACATCCGATCCTGCTAGAACAGGTTCTGGTGGCGGAATCGTAACTACCGGAAGTGAATCCACCGTAACCTTAATATTTGCAGTATCCAGGAAACATTTGTATTTATCTTCTCCTATAACCGTATAATCTGTTGTGACCGTAGGACGAGCAATTACACTATCACCAATTTTGGTATTCAGTGTATTAGCTGGCGACCAATTATAATTGAATGCGCCGCCGGACTGAAGGATTGCAAGTCCTCCTATACATATGGTAGTATCCGGAGAATGTTGCATGGGGAAAGGACCGATGACATGTATTGAATCGTAAGCCATCGCTG
>Ga0207102_1006_pt1 | contig 37743 bp, 27 predicted proteins | sample Alteio_BWMinHeat_80_FD_153573 | JGI IMG/M metagenome (GOLD analysis project Ga0207102, IMG submission 153573) | Enriched cells from forest soil in Barre Woods Harvard Forest LTER site, Petersham, Massachusetts, United States -... | ecosystem: Environmental > Terrestrial > Soil > Temperate forest >... | reverse complement strand
GTAATATTCGTGAGAATACTTATGCCCTGGATTTTCTGGTAAGTAATCAATGGTAATTACATAATGGCCCATTTCAACAGCTTTTTGAATTGCAGGTATCTGTATGTCAGCGCCGCCTAAAAACAAAAGTCTCTTTTGTTCCATTTACTGAATTATTTGGAAAGATCTAAGCTCATTTAATATAATATTGCAAATCTTCTCTACTTCCATACGCGTAAGAGACTCGTAAAGGGGTAATGACAATACCCGCTTTGAAATGGATTCAGAAATCTCACAGTCCTGATAGTTAAGAAATGGAAGCGTGTTTAATGAAGGATAAAAATATCTGCGGGTATTTATATTTTCATTTGCAAGTGCAGACCTGACTTTAATCAATACTTCTTCTGTTTCAAAAAGTACCGGATAATACGAATAGTTATAAGTAAAGTCTTCTTTAGAAAAAGGCCTGCTCATTTTTCTAAAATCAAGTAAATGATTATAAGTTTCGAAAAGATGTTTTCTATTTCCAATAATCCCGCTCAACTTCGGTAAAATGCATAATCCCATTGCCGCATGCAGTTCCGAATTCTTTCCGTTAATACCTATTGAATAGTAATCATCGCCAAGATGGCCGAAACTTCTGTATAGATAAAGTTTATTTAGCAATTCTTTACTATTAGAAATGACAGCTCCTCCTTCTACTGTGTGAAATATTTTCGTCGCATGGAAACTGCAGGTAGAAATATCGCCAAATGACAATAGCGATCTTCCTTTGTAGTTACAGCCAAATGCATGAGCCCCATCATAAATAACTTTTAAATTGTATTTATCCGCGAGCTCTCCAATTTTGTCAACGTTGCAAGGGAAACCATAAACGTGTGTCGCTAAAATGCCTTGTGTATTTTCAGTAACGGAGGCTTCTATTTTATCAGCATCAATACAATAATCATCATGTCTAATGTCTACGAATACCGGATTGCAATTTTCCCAAAGAATAGAATTTGTAGTTGCCACATACGAAAATGGTGTAGTAATAACTTCTTTGGTAATGTTTAAAGCTTTCAGTGCCATTTGCAACGCCACGGTACCATTGCTGCAAAACAGCAAATGTTCTACACTCAGATATTCTTTAAGCTTTTGTTCCAGTTCAATAACCAATTCACCGTTGTTGGTTATCCATGCCTTATCCCATGCACGTTTTAAAATTTTAGCATATTCATCAAAAGGTGGAAGGTAGGTCTTGGTAACGTTGATCATATATCAGCAGATTGCAAAAAGTACAGTTTCTTCAGCGTGAATAGTATAATGCCCCACATACAATTTATATCCCAGATTTAGATTTGAAATCCACGTTGGTATATTGGTCAAATCATCCATACTATGATAAATAGCGATGGCCAATTTAGGTCTGAATTTTTTTATAGTTTCTATAGCACCTTCTAAAGCCTTTGGTTCAGAACCTTCAATGTCCATTTTTATAAAATCAATTTTTGTCAGTCTTTTTTGCCGAACAAAATCATCTATACTTAAAGTAGTCGTCGAACCAGTTTGCTCTTCAAATGGCTCTAGTTCAATTCTGCTCCCTGGTCCATTATCCTTAAAAAAAATTGTCTGCCCCGATACATCAGATACAGGATGTTTAATCAGCTCAATTTGGTTGTAATGTGACGGATTTAAGGCCCTGTTTATTTCAAAAAGATTAATATTCTCCGGAATAAATTCAAATGAATAAACTTTGCCGTTAACTCCGGTTTTATCAGCAAAATACAAAGCTGTGTCACCCCAGCACGCTCCAATATCTAAAACTACATCCCCTTCCTTAACTGTTACTACATACTCGTTTCTTAATTTGTAAGCATATTGTTCATTTATGAAAGCAATTGCAATTCCACTATCTCTGAAATAAAGCTTAACATTATACCCTATTTCACTTAGGTCAAATTTGTAAAGAATAAAATGAAGGAAGTGCGGATCATACGTATCGTTATTATTTTTTAAAGTCGCTGCCTTTCTAAGTGCCTCCCAATATTTTGCATTATTTGTTGCTAATTTAATTTTCTGAAATCCAAGAAGTCTATAAGCTATAATTTCTACCAATAATTCTTTGCCTTCCTTATTCAATTTTTCCCAAATTATTTGAAGTTTATCGGAATAATTGTCGATCGGGCTAATTTTCGAATTAACGATGTGATTTAATTTGTATCCTGTATTTTTTTTAATCCATGGTTTAAGATTTTGAAATAATTTTAATGCAGGATTTTTGAAATTAGGTACAGTTGTATTAATTACATTAAAATTTCCGAATCTATACTCATCATAATTTTCAATCCCGAAATTGTTGGACAGGGAGCTCTTTATTTTCTTTTCCAATGACCACCTAAACGTATTCTTCATTTTCCTTTGTCTTATTCCATCTAAAAATTGATTCTTAACTAAAATTTGATTTCTAAATCTCTTAGAAGTGTTTTAATCCTTGGGCAATAATCTGAAATCAAGCTTTGGCCTTACAAAGCCAGGCCATTTGCCATGCCAATTCGTTGATTTTCTTTCTTCATGTATTTCGACTGAAATAATGTTTTCAAAAAAACTAATTGGATAAGATGCATCTCCAACAATCATCAAAGAAATGCCGTAAATATCATCATTTAAAAAATCCGAGGGGATAGTGCAGGTAGCTTTGTGCAAACCTGAAGACAGACTGACTGCCTGTGTTCCATTTGCAAATACACATTCACCTGCAGAAGTGTTTATGAAGATGGTAAGATTAATCAGTCTCCCCTCTTCGAAATTCCAAAATTCAATATTGATATTAAGTTGCGTTTTAACCGTTATTAAATCGAATGGGTTTCCTGGTTGAGGACAAATTTCAATCCTTTTTAATTTGGCTTTATCGTTGCCCGGAGCTTTTTCAGCATCTTCAAAATCAAGTAATAAATTTTTATTTAATTGATTTGACAGATAATTATTAATTACCTGGGCAGGATTGCCCATTTCAACCATCAATCCATTTTTCAAAATCATCGCCTTGTCGCATAAACTTTTTACAGCTACCATATTATGACTTACGAACAATACTGTTCTTCCCTCATTTGAACTTACGCTCTTCATTTTACCAAGTGCTTTTTTCTGGAATTCAGCATCTCCAACCGCCAGCACTTCATCTACTATCAATATCTCCGGCTCGAGATGTGCAGCAACTGCAAAAGCCAGCCTCACATACATCCCGCTGCTATAGCGTTTTACCGGCGTGTCAATATATCTTTCAACACCGGCAAAATCAACGATCTCATCAAATTTGTTTTTTATTTCCTGTTTTGTCATTCCCAGAATGGCGCCATTCAGAAAAATATTTTCCCGTCCTGTAAGTTCAGGATGAAATCCTGTCCCCACTTCCAGCAAACTGGCTACCCTGCCTTTAATTTTGATTTCTCCTGTCGTTGGAGCCGTTGTGCGGCTGAGTATTTTTAACAGGGTACTCTTGCCAGCACCATTCCGCCCAATAATACCCAAAACTTCTCCCTGTTGAACATCAAAATTTATGTCACGTAAAGCCCAGGCATATTCACTTCCGCCTTTTTTAGAGCGATCATTTTCTTCACCGATTTTCAAAAAAGGATCTTCCTTACCCCTTACTTTGTACCACCATCGGTTTAAATCATGCGAAATCGTTCCGGTACCAATTTGTCCCAGCCGGTATTGTTTACTGATATTATGGACCTGGATTATTTCATTCATTCTATACAGTATCCATAAAAGTTTTTTCAACCTGGTTAAAAATAATAATTCCCAAAACCAGGATTACTGCAGTAAATCCAAAACTATAGGTTAACCCCTTCCAGTTTAAATCCCCGGCTCCGAGATAAATATTACGAAAAGTTTCCACCAGTGATGTCATGGGATTTAACTCGATAAGAATTCGATATTTTGAATGGATAGCAGAGAGCGGATAAATAATAGGCGTGGCATACATACCCAACTGTATACCGAAAGTGATTAAAAAAGTAAGGTCACGGTATTTGGTAGTCAGGGAAGAAAGAATAAGACCAAGACCAAGACCTAATGCGGCCATAATGATCAAAACAACCGGGGTGTAAATAATAATATTCAGAAAATCCGGATGGACTGCTGAACCTTTGAGCAGGAAATAAGTAAGTGCTAATATGAATAATAAAAACTGAATGCCAAATTTTATAAGCCCTGAAATAACTTTTGATAGAGGAAGTACCAGTCTTGGAAAATAAACTTTTCCGAATATACTGGCATTGGTTACAAATGTATTGCTGGTGGTAGACAGGATTTCAGCAAAATAATTCCAGATAGTGATTCCTGCTAAATAGAACAAAACCTGCGGGAGTCCGTCTGTAGAAATTTTTGCAATATTTCCGAAAATAACGACAAATACAATGGTGGTAAGAATGGGCTGAATAAAAAACCAGATTGGACCCAGGATGGTTTGCTTATAAACGGAAAGAATATCCCTTTTCACAAACATGACCAGCAGGTACCTGTAATGCCATATTTCTTTCAGGTTTAATTTAAAAATGCTGCTCCGCGGTTTGATCACCAGGTCCCATTCGGTCTGACCTGTTTCTAACAACTCATTCATCCTATAATACAATTAGTTAACCAAACCATTTCCCCCACCAGCGGCCAACCTGTTTGTGAAGTGGTACCATTTTCTTTTTGGCTGGCTTTTCAAAATATCCGGATTCAATACCATAACCATAACCTCCATAATATCCATACCCGCCATAGTACCCGCTGTAATAACCACCTTCGAGTTTCACATCATTCAGTATCAGGCTCAGTCCGGGAAGTTTTTTCTCGTTATAAAGATCTTCTACCAGTCTCAATATTTTCCGGTAGGTATGGCCCATCCTGATTACAAATAATGTGCAATCGGCATATTTGCCCAGCGTGATGGAATCACTTACGAGTCCAACCGGAGCCGTGTCCATAATAATCACATCAAAGTTCTCACGCACTTCTGCCATCAGATCATCGAGTTTCGGATCAAGCAACAGTTCTGCAGGGTTAGGTGGAATGGGGCCGCATGGAATCACATATAACGAATCGAAACCAGGCACCTGCATGATGATATCTTTAATCTGTGCACGGCCAATAATATAATTCGTGATTCCCATTTTGCGTTTCATATTCAAACTCTCCATCACTTTGGGCTTACGGATATCAAATTCCATGATCACAGTTTTCTTTCCGCTCAGGGCCATCACCGAAGCCATATTGATACTGATGAAAGATTTTCCTTCACCACTGAATGAAGAAGAAACCAGGATGGAGGGATTATCCTTTTTAACAGTCATGTATTTCAGGTTACTGCGCAGAATGCGGAATTGTTCAGCAACAAAACGACGGCTGTTTCTTAACACCACCAGGTTGGACTCGTCGTCAGAATGTCCGATCTCACCCAGTATGGGCGCATGGGTTCTTTTTTCCACGTCAATCCGGTTATTCACTTTATCCCTGAGTAATTCTTTGGCTGCAATAAATCCCACCGGTATGATCAGGCCAAAAAGCAAATAGGTAATATAAATTTTATTTCTATTGGGGCTTATTGGAAAGTTCCCCGCTAACGCGGGTTCTACAACGGTCGAATTTGAAACAGTAGCAGCTGAAGAAATTGATGTTTCAAATTTCTTCTGTAGTAAAAAGGAATACAAATCTTCCAGGATCTTTTGCCTTCTGGCCACATTTCCCAATTCCATAGTCTTACCTGGAAGAGATCGCAATTTACCAGCTACCTGTTCCTGCTGTTCCAATACCTTGTTCCTTGCAATAATATATCCATTTCGTACATTAGTAAGGGCTTCCGATATATTCCTGCGGATTCTATCCAGTGAACCATCATAAGCCTTTATCATCGGATTATCAACCGTTGTTGTCTTTAAATTATTATCACGGTCAAGCTGCAATTTATTATACTCTGAAATGAGTTGGGACAAAGCCGGTTCATCAATGCCCATATTGATGGGAACCAATTCATGTGCCTTTGTTTTATCATTTACATATTGCTGAAGCAGGTTGGTTAAGGTAATCTTTACATCCACTTTATCCAGGTCACTTCTGCTAGATTCGACATTACTCAGGTATGTTCTCGATTGGCTCTCTTCATCAAATATGTCATTATTTACACGGTAATTCTTTACCGTCCCTTCCAGGCTGTTCAGCTTGACTACCAGGGTGTCCAGGTTTTCATTGATAAAATTCAGGCTGTTAACGGATATCCTGTTTTTACTTTCAATATTCAGAGAATCATATACCTGCATCAGGGCATTCAGGAAATCAACCCCAAGGTCCCTGTTTTCCGTTAAAAATGAAAGGACCAGAATAGTTGACTGGTCATTCGACTGTGCAATTTTTACCGCACCCAGGTATTCATTCGCCAATGAGGAAGGAGGTTTTTGAGTGATATAAAAATTCTTACTCGAATAGCTGTTAAGATCTATATTCGGATTTCTGAAAATTACAAGTTTATTACCACCAACCATCAGCGGTTCTCCAAACAGATGTATTTTGGTTTCTTTTCCAAGCACGAATTGATTTTCATTAATTATATTCATGTTTAAGCCAAACGCTTCGGGAGGATTTGGGCTTTCCAGCATCTGCATAATGATGGGAGACTGTGGATATAATAAAGATGTCCGGATCTTACCAATATTATAATACCGGGTAGTTAAATGAAGATTTCTGGATACTCTTTGCAAAACAGGCCTCGAGGAGAGAATCTGGATTTCATTGCTCAGGTTAGCAGATCCTGAATTCATCATCATCGCATCAAACCTGTCTTCTTTATTTCCACCCCCTTCATTATTATTAATCAGCAAAGAAGACTGGACAGAAAATATAGGCGTTGTATACCTGATATTTAAGAATGCAAGTACCAGTGCTATTGAAGCAGAAATCAATATCCATGGAATGTACTTAAGGTTTGTTAATACAAAATCCCTCGGTCCGAGTTTCCAGGAAATATCATTGGAATTCGGTTCAGGATGCGTCAGGCCATTGGATGCTTCAGGCATAGTTTATAAGATTCTTTAATATAAACGAACAATACTGTATACAACAGCAAATGTCGAAATGATGGCAAGGGCCAATGTAATATTCCGGGTTGTAACTACATCATTTGCAGCAACCTTTCTATTGGTTGGTTCGAAGATGATGATATCGTTTTGCTGGATATAAAAATAAGGGGAAGCCATAATTTGAGGCTGCCTTAGATCCAGCCTGGCAAATTCCCGTTTATTATTATTTTCCCTGATGATGAGCACACTATCCCTCCTGGCATAAAATGTCAGATCGCCTCCCATAGCAATGGCTTCGAGAATATTAATTCGCTCACCAGGAATAGATATTATGCCTGGTTTGTTTATTTCACCCAGCATAGTGAATTTATAATTCAAAAACCTTATGCTGTAATAAGGATTATTCAGGAATGGGGTTAACCTGGCATCCAGCGTGTCTTTTAAAGACGCTTTTGTGAGGCCTTCCACTTTAATCTTACCTAAGCCCTGAAAAACAATATTGCCATCCTGGTCTACCTGGTATCCTCCTCCAGATGGAGCAGCACCGCCGATTCCTTGATTCAATGTACCCGAAGCATTTGCGGTCGTGATAAGAGACTGGTTATAAATTTTTGTCGCTTCCGGGTTATCGCTATAAACAATGATACTCAAAATATCTCCTTTACGTATAATCGGTTCGACAGGATTGATAACACTCAGTTTTGCCGTATCAAATTTACCCTGCATCAACATAAGCTGGCGGGCATTCCCGCATGAGCTCAGACTTTGCATGATCCATAAACCAACGATTACATATAAAAAACTTCTCAGTAAAGGTGTACGATACATGCTTAGTGTGTAAGGGTTGATAAATTTTTTTTATCGATAGAAGCTACCAGGGTATAACCAATACTTTCGATGATAACTTTTACGCGGTTGCCTTCTATCTTTAATATTTTAGCTTCCTGATCCATAAATAAACCCTGGCGGATAATTACTTTCCCGTCTTCTTTTAACTGGATCGGCTCAGCCATCACATTCTCGTATTCGTTCATAAACTTCCGGATGGTCTCAATTTCTTTAGCCGGAATGATGGCAGGCTTACCCTGCCAGTACACAAAGTTCATCACCCCCGCGGTCATGCGCACTTTTGTACGTTCATCTTCACTCACCTTCGCAAACACATAAGATTTAAACAGCGGCTCTTCCACTATTTTCATCCGGTCGCTCCATTTCTTCCGGACCTTATTCAGAGGGCAGTAGGATTCGATTTTTTTTTCAGAGAGTAAGTAATGCACTTTTTTCTCCCAGCGTGGCTTGGTGTAAATAGCATACCAGTGAGATGTTAACGCTGACAAGGTAAATTCATTTTAAATAAAAACAGAAATTACAGGAATTGGCTCAAAGCTTCGCCACCTCAGTCACATGCATTTTTTGTAACCTGTTAATTCTCAGAACCATATCATTTCGCTCGCCACTACTACAAATCCCGTTCCCACCCATAAACGCAAAGGGTGCAGATAGCCACACATTCGTGACTTTCTGCACCCATACAAATATTTTCTAATGCCAGATTATTAGAATACGCCAGACTATGAATCACAGGATTGATTAATTAAGCGCAAGCTAATCTTAGTTCATTGAATTTCATCTTTTTATCCTGAATGCCCAACCACATTCAATGAAAAAATGCCGCGTTTGCAAATATAGTTGATTTTCAGTCTAACAAATTTCGATTACCCGATATAAGATTCGTCAGGCCTTCCTGTGATTCTGCCTATAAAGCATTGTATTTCAGCTGTTCAGAGAAAGAGAAGTTTTAAAACAGGGTAGCTTGTCCCCCGGGTCTGCGGAACAGGCTGCAATCAAGCTCCCATCGTTCAGCATTGAGTCCATAAATTTTCCCATATTTTTTATACTGCTGGTTCACCAGTTCAGCGATATTTCCTTCTCCCCGCATCCTTACTCCCCAGCGGGAGTCATTCACCTTACCATCATGCGAATTTTCGATCATATGCCAGACCTTATCTGCCCTGTCCGGGTAATTTTTAAAAAGCCAGTCATGAAACAGCAATTTGATCGCACCATTTAATCGTATAAATGTATAGGCTGAAAAACTGGCTCCGTTTTCAGTAGCTTCTTTCATGATACGCTGCATTTCATGTTCGTTTAATCCTGGTATCATCGGACCGAGCATCACGCCTGCCCTTACACCGGCCTGGCTCAGTTCGCGTATCGTTCTCAGACGTTGTTTGGCCGTTGTCGTTCTGGGTTCCATTTTCTGCCGAAGGTCTTCATTGAAGGAAGTGATGGAAACGAGTACTGATACCAGTTTCTTTTTCGCCATTTCCTGGAGCAGGTCTTTATCGCGCAGCATGCCTGCATTTTTTGTGATCATGCCTACAGGCTGATTGAATTCATTGCATACTTCCAGCAATCCCCTGGTGAGTTTATATATTTTTTCTGCGGGTTGATAACAATCTGTGTTACCACTGATGCTGATCGGCACACATTCCCATTTGGGATTCATCAGAAATTTCCTGAGAAGTTTAGGCGCATTTTTTTTTACGATGATCTTACTTTCGAAATCCGTGCCTGCACTATAGCCCCAGTATTCATGTGTGTTTCGCGCATAGCAATAAATACATCCGTGCTCGCAGCCTGCATAGGGATTCATACTATACCACATGCCCACGTCGGGACTGTCCACCTTGTTAACGATGGTCTTCGCTTCCTGCTCTATATATTGCGTCGGTGCATTGGACTCTGTCCAGTCATCGACGGACTCAATATGTTCACGCGTTTTTTCGTCACGCTGAAATTTGTTGCGCGTGTTGATTTGCGCGCCTCGGCCTTTTTTGTAGTCTTCCATTTTATTATTTTAATAGTTGGCTTGATACCGTTGACAGTAGGTAGTTGACAGTTGACAGAAATAATTTTGAACTTTCAATAAATTCTGTCAACTGCCTACTGTCAATTAAATAGATCTCCCTGCTTAATCGCGACAGGCAGATTTTGAAATGCGAGATGTTCCACGATCTGCCAGGCTTTTTCACCTGTGCGTCGTTTGAGAAGGAGCATACCCTCTGCAATAAATCTTGCTGTGAAATGCCGGTGCGTATATTCAAGCCAACCGTTTTCATATTGCCAGGGAGCGAGTTTCGCAGCAATCATCATGTGCGGATCTTCTGTAAAATAGGGTTTGTGATCATTATCGGGCTTCAGCAATTTCTGCGATTCTTTTATTTCACGGATAAGATCTTTGATGGGTTCGCGCGATGTCACCTGAATAAAAATCGAATGTGTCGGATAAGATCCAAAATCTTTCATCTCCACTTTGATCGGATGAAATCCCATCGCGATAGATCTCAAACTGTTTGTTATTCTTTCTTCCAGCATTTCAAGCTGACTGAATCTTGCCAGCATCAGGTGCGGCTTACCCCAGTTCGCCTGTGGACATTTATATTTTTCTGCGAATTCTTTTTTTACAGACTGAATTCTTTTCCGCAAATCTTCGTGCGGTGATAATACCAGCATGTATTCGTTGAGCCGGTAACCTGGTGTGGTTTGGATGAGAGTTTCCATTTTAATTGGTTGGCCGTTGGCGGTTGGCCGTTGGCGGTCTTTAAATACGATCAACTGTTATGCCATTAGTCAAATACTATATAATTTAGTACGAATATACTAAATTATATAGTAATAAGGGAAAATAAAACTGGCTTGCAAATTGTACTTAATTGGTCCAAGGATCGCTTTCCGCTTAGGTTGGTTTTTATGTAGGTTTACCAGTGGTAAAAGCGAGATTTTTTAATTTTGTCTTAATCTATAGATATACCTGATTTGAGCGGTGGCTCTTTCCTATCTTGTTCCTACCTCATTCCTGCCTTGTTCGTACTTCGTTCGTATATCGTTCGTATGTCGTTCGTATATTGTTCGGTTAGCTACACGAAGAAATTACGGTCAGACTACGAAGTCCTCACCAACTATTTAATACTTTATTACCTCTGAATACCGAATATGGTACGGGATCTAATCTGCTGTTTATCAGGGTTTTTATCAAAACGTGCACTCAACGTATCGAAATCGGGCAGTTTGAAAATGATTGAGTTTTATATCGATTTGATATTCAACCAGATATCAATCTGGCATTTTCTTGGAACTATCAATCCTGAACTTCGGTCAACCACCAACCGTCAACCATGCTTAAAAATTACTTTAAAGTAGCCCTCCGCAATCTGTGTAACAACAAAGCCTTCGCTTCGCTGAATATCGTCGGACTAGCCATCGGTATGGCAACGGCTATTATCATCGGATTATGGGTTTTAGATGAACTGACCTATGATCATTATAATCCAAATCACGAAAAGCTGGCGAAAATAATGCTCAGTCAAAATGACAAGGGAGATATTTATATCGGACCAACGATTGCCATGCCCCTGGGATTCGCCATGGAGACTAAATACAAGGACCTTTTTAAAAGAGTTGCCCTGGTATCTTTTCATGATCTGCATATACTGGGATCAGGGGATAAGAAAATTTCCGGCCGTGGAATATTTGCACAGGAAGATTTTCCGTCCATGTTCGGACTAACTATTCTGAACGGCAATATTCAAACATTGAACGATGCTTCCTCGATCATGATATCGAAGTCTCTCGCTGTTTCACTTTTCGGAGATGCAAATCCAATAAACAAAACGATTTTGCTTGATAATAAAATGAACATGAAAGTCGGCGCTGTGTATGATGATCTTCCTGAGAATTCGAGTTTTGCAGGAACAACACTTCTGCTTCCATGGACGAATTCCGGGAATAGTTATCTCAGCACCAATACCAATTGGCGCGATCATAACGGCGAAGGTTTTGTTGAAATGAACGATAAAGTAACCACCGCTGTTGCAACAGAAAAAATAAAAAATCTTCCTACTCCTTTTATAAAAGACTGGAAGGAAACAACCCTTGTTTATCCGCTGGATAAATTGCATCTGTATGGTGAATTTGTCAATGGAAAACCTGCAGGCGGAAGAATCCAGGTTGTTGTTCTCATGGCAATCATTGGTGCCTTTGTACTTTTCCTTGCGTGCATAAATTTCATGAATCTTGCCACTGCTCGCAGTAGCAAGAGAGCGAAAGAAGTAGGCATTAGAAAAACAATTGGTTCCTTGTCCATTCATCTGATCGGGCAATTTTTAATCGAGTCTATTCTGCTCACATTATTTGCTTTTGTGATTGCACTCTTGTCAGCCCAAGTCTCCCTGCCATTTTTTAATAATCTTTCGGGCAAACACATGAATATTCCTTACAGCAATCCTGTTTTCTGGCTGTTGTGCATTGGATTTGCTTTATTTACCGGTATCATTTCCGGAAGTTATCCTGCATTTTATCTTTCCAGTTTCGAACCCATCAAAGTATTGAAAGGCGCGTTTCAGGGAAGCCGATACAATTCTATTCCAAGACAAGTATTAGTGGTACTGCAATTCACGGTATCATTAAGTCTGATCATCGGAACCATTATTGTTTACCGTCAGATCATGTACGCTAAAAACCGTCCTACAGGTTACACCAGGGAAGGACTCGTGACCATGCCATTGTCGGACGCTCTCAATGGACATTATGATGCGCTTCGTCAGGATCTGTTGAGAACCGGTACTGTTACTGAGATGTCCGAATCATCCCAGCCCATCACCCTGTTCAATAATAATAATTCATTGGACTGGCCAGGTAAAGATCCGGGCCTGGTCATTTTTTTCAGAAATGTAAATGTTACACCTGAATTCGGAAGAACGATCGGATGGAATATTATTGCAGGGCGTGATTTTTCGCGCGCATATGCAGATTCTAATTCGATGATCCTGAATGAAGCAGCAGCTAAGGCAACCAGCATAAAAAATCCGATCGGTACGATCATGAAATTCGCTGGTAAGTCACGCACCGTAATTGGCGTGGTAAAAGATATGATGACGAATTCTCCTTATGATCCCATCGAACCGGCGATTTTCCTGGGCGACGGTTACATGAGTGTTATAACAATCCGCATGAAAGCAGGACTGCCCCTGCATAATTCAATGGCTGCCATTGAAAAGGTTTTTAAAAAATATAATCCGGCCAGTCCTTTTATCTATGTCTTTAACGATGATGTATATGCGAAAAAGTTTAGTGAGGAGGATCGCATCGGGAATTTGTCTGCTGTCTTCGCTGGTCTGGCGATATTTATATCCTGTCTCGGTTTATTCGGGTTGGCATCTTTTGTAGCGGAGCAGCGCACCAAAGAAATCGGTGTGCGCAAAGTGCTGGGAGCCAATTTATTTTCTCTCTGGGGTATGTTGTCAGTACAGTTTGTAAAACTTGTGCTGATCTCACTCTGCATCGCGATTCCGCTTTCTTATTATGGAATGAATAACTGGCTGCAAAACTATTCTTACCACGACATTATTTCCTGGTGGATCTTCGCCATTGCCGGCCTCAGCATTTTAATTATCACCTTACTCACCGTAAGTTATCAATCCATCAAAGCAGCTATGGCGAATCCGGTTACAAGCTTGAGATCTGAATGAGATATGAGATATGGGATATGAGATATGGGATATGGGTTATGGATTATGGGATATAAGCTATGAACTATGAGATATGATATTCTCACACTCTCAAACTCTCACACTCTCACACTTGTTTGAAGGGTGTTTTTACCTTTTTCCTGATACACATAAACTTGTAATTTTATCCAATATCAATTTGTATGACAAAATGGAATCTTGATAAATTACCGAAATCTGTCCCTGTAGATGAAAATTTCCCTGATTTAAGTAATGATCCATTCGTTTTGGCAAAAGTGGAAAAGGCAGAAAAGCTAATTACCAAATATGGTCTTCCTGAATTATTGAAGAAAAAGACCAAGGCTAATAGTCGAAAGAAACCAATAAGTATAAAAACATCCCGCAGAAAAAAATCTTAATAGTATCCAGAGCCTTATCAATGCCTAAGAAAAAAAGATCAAATACAACTGTCTTTATTGATGACGATTTCCCGGATTTAAGCAAAGACCCTGTTTTTATGGCTAAACATGAAAAGGCTGAAAAATTAATTGCTGAATTTGGTATTCCGGAAGCATTCAAGACAAAACCGAAAAAAGCTAAAATCGTAAGGCGTAAAGCTTAAGGCAAGTGTGAGAGTTTCAATACTTAGATTAATAATCAATAATTAATAATTGATAATTAGTTAAGAACGCTATTCTCCTTCACAATTTCAAGTCCGTCGATTTTTTTGATTTCATCCCAACCGCCGACAATATTATGCAGGTTATGAATACCCTGGCGCTTGAAGAGTGAGCACGCAATGATGCTTCGGTAGCCGCCGGCGCAGTGAATATAAATATTATCGGTATCGTCGAATTCGGCCATGGTGCCGGGATCAGTCAGTGTTTCTAATGGAATATTTCTGGAAGCGGGAACATGTCCGTCGGCGAATTCAGTTTCTCTGCGTACATCCACAACTTTTAGTTTTGGATCGAAAGGAAGATCCATTGCAAATTCATCCGCATCAATATTCACGATTAGATCAATGGGTTCTCCGGATTTTTTCCATGTTTCAAATCCTCCCTGCAGGTAACCCTTCATCAATGCAAATCCAACGCGGGCAAGTCTCACCACAGTTTCTTTTTCTTTTCCCGGATCCGTTACAAGTACAAATGGTTTATCGAATGGAAGAAGACTTCCTGCCCATTCCGCAAATCGTCCGTCGAGACCAATACTGATGGAGCCGGGAACATATCCTCCAGAGAATTCTAATGAAGGACGCGTATCGAGAATAATTGTATCGTCGTCTTTAATGAGTGATTTAAATGTTTCTATATTCAAAGGCTTCAATCCGATTTCCATTACTTCATCCAGGCTTTCATATCCTTCTTTATTGATGCGCGCATTTACAGCGAAATATTGCGGCGGTGTATTGAGTCCCTCCGTAACGGCTTTTATAAATTCTTCTTTAGATGTTGCGAGCAATGCATAGTTTGATTTTCTTTCTTCACCCAGGGTACTGTAAGTGTCGGGGCCAATATTTTTTCCACAGCTGCTGCCTGCACCATGGGCCGGATAAATAATTACTTCATCGGGAAGCGGGCTGATTTTTTTCTGCAGCGAATCAAATAACATAGATGCCAGTTCTTCCTGACTCAGATTCCCGCTGCTGAGATCCGGTCGGCCGACATCACCCACAAAAAGCGTATCACCGGTAAAAATCGCATAAGGTGCGCCGTTAGCATCACGTAAAAGGTAACAGGAAGATTCGATGGTATGTCCGGGTGTATGCAGCACTTCGATCGTCAGTTTTCCCAGCTTGAAAATTTCTCCGTCTTTGGCCCGGTAGATGGGGAAAGAAGTTTCCGTCTCAGGACCGTAAACGATCGGTGCACCGGAAGCCTGGGCGAGGTCGAGGTGACCGCTCACAAAATCAGCATGAAAATGGGTCTCGAAGATATATTTGATGCTGGCTTTTCTTTCTTTGGCCAGTACCAGGTACTCCTCGATATCACGCAACGGGTCTATGATCGCCGCTTCGCCTTCACTTTCAATATAATAGGCCGCTTCACTGAGGCAGCCGGTATATAGTTGTCGGATATACATTTCTTGTCCTTTGTGCAAATTTACTTCTTAAAGCCTAAAGCTTAAAGCCTAAAGCCTAAAACTAATACAGGCCTAAAGCCTAAACAAGCTTAAAGCCTAAAGCTTAAAGCTCAAAGCCTAAAACTTCTTTTTAGATTCAAAACAATAAACTGTATTGGTTTTGGGCTTTCGGCTTTGGGCTTTAGGCTTAAAAAAGTTTTGGGCTTTCGGCTTTGGGCTTTAGGCTTAAAAAAGTTTTGGGCTTTCGGCTTTGGGCTTTAGGCTTAAAAAAGTTTTGGGCTTTAGGCCTTGGGCTTTAAGCTCATCTGTTGCTAACTTGAAAACCTTCGGTTTTCAAGTTAGCAACAGATGCACTGTTTTCATAATATCACCAATTCTTTCGGGGTTGATGGTGTAATGGATGAATTTTCCGTCCCGTTCGGTTTTGACGATACCCGCCCGGCGGAGGATGGCCAGGTGCTGGGAGGCGACGGACTGCTCCAGTCGTAGGTGAATATATAACTCAGTGACCGTCAGTTTTTTATGTTCATCTAAAATTCTTACGATCTGCTGCCGCAGCTTGTGATTCAAAGCCCGCAGGATCATGGCGGCCTTCTTAAGATTAATAAAATCTACTTTTACGGCAGTGTCTTCCCCATCCTGGGCATTCAGGATCATCCAATAGTTGCTGCTTGTACCGCTCATACAGTTCAGAAGGTTGAAGGTTCAAAAAAAATATCTGTATTGGATTCTATCAAATCTCTTATAACAAGCAGAGTTTCCAAAGAATTCGTAATATAGAATATTTTCTCAATAAGTGAAGAATTCTTTCAAATAAATTGGTTCAGAATAAACCAAATCAGCCCAGTTACCGGAGGTGAAATCAAGGTAAGCAAGTGTAGCAAAAGCCTGTATTATACCGGGTTGTGGCTCAAAAATGGCTGAAGGAGATGTTGTCATTTTTTTCCATTTTTCTGCCCCGGATCCAAAAAAAATGATCGCATTTTCAGCAAGGGGTATTTCAAATGCATTTTTATCTAATATCAGGGCTTGGGGAGGCAGGAGCTCTGTTAGATCGTTGGCGGTTGGCGGTTGGCGGTTGGCCGTTGAATTTTGGTTGGCAGATGGCGGTTGGCGGTTGGCCGTTGAATTTTGGTTGGCAGATGGCGGTTGGCGGTTGACGGTTGACGGCTGGTAAAGAGCAGTAAAAACCTCGTCCCTTCTGGCGTCGATCATCGGGCAGATCAGGACCTTCTTTTTCTCTGCGACGGATCTCATGGATTCGGCCATCACCTTCAGTGTATTTAGTGTAATCAGCGGGATATGCAGCGCATAACAAAATCCCTTGGCCGCTGCCATCCCTACCCGCAGGCCGGTATAAGATCCGGGTCCTGCGATAACAGCTATAGCTTTCAACTCCGCCAGCGAAATATCCGCTTCTGCCAGCATCCGCCCGATTGCAGTATGCAGCCAGGATGCATGTTCTTTTGAAATGCTGTTTTCTTCCGAAAACAAAACTTTTCCCTCTTTAGAGAGAGCGATTGATGCTTTTTCTTGCGAAGTATCTATTAATAGTAACATATTGTTTCGTTGGCCGTTGGCCGTTGACCGTTGGCCGAATTAATTTGCAAATTTTCACATTATCATTCCCCCATTTAATTTCCCCATCCCTTCATTTTTCTACATTCCCGAATTTGGCACATTAATCAGCGTTTGAGCTAATTCATAGGCTGGATTACCAATTGAAAGTTTCAAAAGCAACTCCGAAACTCTCCAAAGTCCTATCTTCTCTCCCCATTCAAAAGGACCGAAGGGATATCCTGTTCCGAGTTTCATTGCGATATCAATTTCTTCTTTTGTACTGGTGCCGGCTTCTAAAGTAAAATAAGCTTCATTGATGATCATAGATACAATGCGCGCGGAAACAAATCCTGGTTCATCTTTTACAAATAATATCTGATCCCGAAACAAGGCACCCGCGACAGACTGACTTTCATTATTCGCTGCGGCTTCCAAATATTTTCCTTTCAGAAATCCAGGCCAGCCGTTGAACCGGATAAAATCAGGATGGATATCATTTAGTGTTTCGGTTACTGCATTTATCAATATGGGTCTGGGCAGCAGCTTCGTGAGCTTCTCTATTTTTTCTGCCGAAGGCGCAAATCCAAAATCAATATATGCATCAGCCGTATGATGCAGCCACAGGGAAATATTTTCAGAAAACACGACTTCATGTTTTTGAAAAAAAGCTGAAGCGGCGATCTCTTTCTTCTGCGTATCGCTGGCAAGAACGGCGAGTATCATGGTTCCGTTCTTTAGGTGGCTGAAACGAATTGTCTTAGGAAACGCAGATCATTTTGAGAATACAGCCTCAAATCGTTGACGCGGTATTTCAGCTGACAGATCCTTTCCATTCCCATGCCGAATGCGAAGCCGGTATATTTATTGGGATCGATATTGAAATTCTGCAATACTTTCGGATGCACCATGCCGCTTCCGAGGATCTCGACCCATCCCGTATGTTTGCACACATTACATCCGCTGCCGCCGCAGATCAGGCAGGTGATATCCATCTCGGCACTGGGTTCGGTAAAAGGAAAATATGAAGGGCGAAAACGGATCTTCACTGTTTTGCCAAACATCTCCTGTACGAAAAAATAAAGCGTCTGCTTCAGATCCGCGAAAGAAACATTTTCATCCACATATAATCCTTCACACTGGTTAAAAAAATTATGTGCCCGCGCACTGGTGGTTTCATTTCTATACACCCTGCCCGGGCAAATAATCCGGATGGGTGGTTTTTGTTTTTCCATAACCCGCGCCTGAACGTTGCTGGTATGTGTTCGCAGCAGCCAGTCAGGATTCCTGTTAACATAAAATGTATCCTGCATATCCCGCGCCGGATGATCCTCGGGCAGGTTGAGCGAAGTGAAATTATGCCAGTCGTCTTCGATCTCCGGTCCCTCTGCTACTGAAAATCCGAGTCGCCCGAAGATTTGAATAATGCGGTTTCTCACCAGGCTGATGGGATGTCTTGTTCCCACGGGGATGGGGTCGCCGGGAAGGGACCAATCTTTATCGTTGGCGGTTGACGGTTGACGGTTGGCGGTATCTTTTAAAGTTTCATACTTTGATTCCGCGAGCTGTTTGAATTCATTCAGGATTTGACCGAATTCTTTTTTCTTTTCGGCAGGAACATTCTTTATTTCCTGGAAAAGATTTTTTACAATGCCCTTGGTTCCGAGAAAACGAATGCGGTATGTTTCCGCGGCATCAGCGCCATCGGGTTCAGTGCCAAGGATTTCCTTGCGATAGGTGTCCAGTTTTTCCAGTAATTCTTCCATGCCGCAAAGATAAAAGGAAAAACAAGTGTAAGTTTGTTTCAAATCGTGGTACATGTTGTACAGTCTGCATATCCTTGACTACCTCGACCCGGTAAATACCCGGGAGATTTCCAACGACGAAGAATATAAAGATGGTCAGGTTGGAAAATTAATCCAGGTTTATGAAGAAGAATTCCCCGACCTGCTCCAGTCCGACCTGATACTGATCGGCTGCCGTGAAGAAAGAGGTACCCGCCGTACAAGAGCCCTTCTCAGTGGACCGGATACTATTCGTCGCCAGTTTTACCAGCTCTATCACTGGCACAGCGAAATCAGGATCGCGGATATTGGAAATATCAAGACCGGTTCCACACTGACCGACACGTATGCTGCACTTCGAAGTGTAATGAATGAACTCATCGGTCTGGGCAAAACTATCATCATTCTGGGCGGTTCGCACGACCTGACCCTGGCACAATACCAGAGTTATGCGAGCCGTAAAAAGCTGATAGAAGTTACCTGTGTGGATGCGCTGATCGATATCAATATCGATTCAACCCTAAAGAGCGAAAATTTCCTGATGGAGCTGCTGACGGATGAACCGAATTTCATTTCCCATTATAATCATATCGGCTTCCAGAGTTTCTATGTACATCCCAGAATGCTAGAAACGATGGACAAGCTCCGTTTCGATTGTTTCCGTGTGGGAAAGGTGAAGGAAGTCATTGAAGAGATGGAACCCGTGCTTCGCAATTCCAATATGCTGAGTTTTGATGTATGTGCTATCGCCCATGCCTATGCGCCATCTAATTTTTTATCACCCAACGGACTCTCAGGCGAAGAAGCCTGTGCCTTATTGCGATATGACGGACTGAGTCCCAATATCAGCAGCATCGGCATCTACGGATATATTCCCGAAAATGACATGCATGAGCTGACAGCGAAACAGATCGCACAGATGCTCTGGTATGCGGTGGATGGTCGGAATAAAGGACTTCGTGAAGCCAGCCTGAACGACAAAGAATATTTCGTGGAATATCATACTGCTTTCGCCGAAGTGCAGACGGTATTTCTGCAGAGCAAAAAAACCAACCGCTGGTGGATGCAGCTGCCCGACCAGAAATATATCGCCTGCTCTTACCAGGATTATCTCCAGGCAAGCAGCAATGAAGTGCCGGAACGGTGGCTTCGTGCTCAGGAACGATAGGCTCAAGGCGTAAAGCGCAAGGCTTAAGGCCTGATTAATGTGGTGAATGTGGATATGCATCGCCCGCCGAAGCTTTAGCGAAGGCGGGTATTAAATGAGGGAAGGTGAAAGTTGAATGTAAAATGTTTCGCTCTCTCTCTCTGAATAAAAAATAAATTCATTTGAATCTATTCCCCGGAAAATTCGCGTTCAGCGTTGGGCATTACACATTACGCGTTAAGCGTTACGCGTTCAGCGTTAGGCGTTTTGCGTTAGGCTTAAAAAAAGCCTTACGCCTTGCGCTTTACGCCTTAAGCCTAATGCTCTTCTTAAAGTCAGAATCAAAAGGTCAATGCTGCATTCCAGATAATCCCGCATTAAGGAAACTCGTTGAAACGAAAGAACTCAGTACAGCGTTGGTTGGCGTGTATGTGTATGACGATTCATCCAAAAAAGAAATCGCGGACTACCTGGGTGATAAATATTTCGTGCCTGCAAGTAATACAAAATTATTTTCTCTGTATGTCGGATTAAAGTATCTCGGAGATTCGTTAGTAGGCATCCGTTATTCTGAAAATGATACAGCCATATTTGTTTATCCTACCGGCGATCCAAGTTTATTACATCCCGATTTTCAATCACAACCTGTAATAGATTTTCTCAGGAAGACCCATAAAAAGATTTATCTCATGGATGTTGGCTGGATGGAAAATGCTCTGGGTGTCGGCTGGGCATGGGATGATTATAATGAAGATTTTGCTATTGAACGAAGTGCATTTCCCATTTATGGGAATTTCATCCGGTGGAACCAGCAGAATTCCTCAACACGAAGCAATCCTGCATTCGGACCAACAGTTACTGTTTCCAGTTCACCGGAAATTCCATGGAAGGTCAGATTCAGCACCGATAGTTTTCCTAAAACATTTTTTGTTCAAAGGTTGATGGATTCGAATGTTTTTATAATTCGTTCGGGCAATGAACCCAATATTTCACAGGATGTTCCATTCATCACAAATAATATGAATGCGGCGGCGGAATTGCTGCCAGACACAATTGGGAAACCTGTTTCTGTTCACAAACTTCCTTTATTCAGGGTTGATGTGAATAAGATCGGGCAGCCGATTATTTCTCTCCCACCACCACCTGACTCCATTAATTCAAGACCCGCAGATTCCGTTTTTATTCCGATGATGCACAGGAGCGATAATTTTTTTGCTGAGCAAACCCTGCTGATGGTGAGTCAGCAACGTATCCGGTGGATGAATGATGAACTGGTTATTAAATCACTTCTTGATACCATTATGAATGGCCCCCTGGCCGACCTTCCGCAAAAACCTTCCTGGGTGGATGGTAGTGGATTGAGCAGGTTTAATTTATTCAGTCCCCGGGATTTTGTCAGTGTGCTGATCAAATTGAAAAATGAAGTCGGGATGGACCGGATGAAAAAGATTCTTCCTACCGGGGGAAGCGGCACGCTGAAGAATTACTATCGCGCCGACAGCGGATATGTATTTGTTAAAACCGGTTCCCTTACAGGTGTTCTATGCCTGAGCGGATATGTCTACACATATAAAAAGCACTTGCTTGAATTTTCCATATTAATTAACAATCATAATGGCGGGAGCTCCGCGATCAGGAGAGCTGTGGAAGCGTATGTTGAGTATTTGAGGAAGAGTAATTAGAAAGATTTGATTTCTATTATTTCTTATTTGATGAGTCTTTTACTTTTTAGTTTTCCGCACTTTGGGCGAGCTACGTTTATCCTCATCAGGATTTATTATTCCGGCACTCACTAAAAATATTAATGTTGCCTCTTTAGATTTAAGTGCTTTTTCAGTTGCTCTTCTAATAATATCAATTTGTTCTTGAATGGCCGATGGTTCCATAGTTTTTATTTATTACTTTCTCTTTTTCATAGTCTTTTAGGTAACTTTTCATTTTCTATTAAACCAAGATCGATCAAAAAATTTAATAGCTGTAGCTTTCGATTTGATTACTCTCGCCGTCGTTTTACGAATAGCATCAAGCGTTTCTTTTATTGTTTCTTCAGTCATACTAATCAACAATGCTAACTAATCTAAAATCAATTCGAATGCTTTAAAATTAAATAGGTCTTTTAACTGTAGCTTAATGTATCTTCTACAAGGATTCCATTTCTTTTTCTAAATCCTTAAGTGTTGTAAAATTTCCCTTTTTTACATTTTTAATTGCCTGATTCAATTCAAGATTATACTCTTCAATTGATTGTCTGGCAATATTTCCTTTTGCATTCAACAATTCCTTAATTAAAGTTATTAGCGTTTTTTTGAGTTAGATTTAATTTATTTAAAAGTTTAATCAATTCCATATCAATCTCAGTGATACTCATTTATTTAATTTACTATCTTAATTAGGGTTTACTTCGTCAAGATATGGGTTGTACTTTTTGAGAGGAAAGGGTAAATAATATCCATGGATCATTTCATGATTTAAGACACTAATCTCCATGTGAAGTCTCATTGTAAAATTTGCGCCTGGATAAATTGGATCTCCTTCATTAAAAGCACATCTTATAGTGTCAAAAGGAGTGTTGAAATTATCACTTCTCAATTTATGCAAATGTTTAAATACAGCAGAATCTAATTTCCTATTTTCATTCTCATTCTTTGGCAATGTCTTTCCGACTTCTTCGTAAATTCTACTAAGCCCAAAGTATGCTCTTTTTAAAATAGCTAAAGATTCTGGTTCAATTAAATTCAAACAATTCCCCAATTCAATGATAGCACCAATTACAAATGGTGTTCGTATAGGAATTTTATTGAATTGTTTTCTGGTTGAGCTTTCAATTGCATATTCCAATGCTCTCAAGGGATTCTGTTCCCAGAAATAAATTCCTTCGCCTAGCCAGTCCCAAATATTTTTACTTGGTCTTAATTGAGTTCTGCCGTTAATGATGTCTAAGCCAATACTTCTATCACAACTATGAAAGCCAATTACTTGCAAGGGGGTATGCTGAGCCAAACTATTTTACTTTTTTTGTAGTCTCATCAAATGGTTTTTCTTCTTCGATTAGACCAAGATCAACCAGATATTTCATTGCAGCTGCTCTCGATTTAGTTGCTTTTTCAGTACTCCTGTCAAGTGCTTCAAGTGTTTCCTCAATTTGTTTACGAAGTGCCTGTTCTGAAGTCATGACTTTTAAACTCTTTTATTAATCAAAATTAAATTAAAGCGATAGCAACAGCAAGGGTATTTTAACGGTAATTATATAAGTATTAATTTCTAAATCCAAAACAACGTTCGGAATAAGGTATATGGTGGATAGCAAATAGGATACCATACACCATCCACCATATACCATTAACCTCCAATGATCAGATTGGGATTTCTGTTCACTGAATATTTGAATACATCAGGGCCGGGGCAGTGCCTGGAGGACCAACTCATTTTGGGTATAAAATCGAATTCGATATATATTATAAGGTAGGAATTAAACAACTCTGCTCGGATAATACCTGTCTCTCGTTTTTAAGAAATATCTTTCAATATAATAAGTCATCATCATCCCTATCGTTATGCTCATAAATGAGGTTACTATAAAATAAAGGAAAGGATTGTAATACAAATGATAGTTTGCCTGGATTTTCGAAACTGTTAAATTGACAAATGTGTGAATAATATAGATTGAATAAGAGCAAAATCCAATTTTCGAAAAAACGTCAACAAGTGATTTTGAAAATACTTTATTTAATGTCCGGTTAATTTCACTATTTAAAAGGAAAGTTAATAATACGATTCCAAATGAAATGTATAATAAAGTGAATCCAATTGTTTTGGCAAAGTAAGAAGTCTCTCCTTCAATAAACGGAGTCCACGAGATCCCAAAAATTGCAATTATAAAAAGTAATGACTTGTTTTTTGAATATATATCCTTCAAATAATCGAACCTGAAATAATACAGATAGGAAATAAGGACGCCTGCCAATAGCGAATCTATTCTCAAGTGCGTCATTGTGAAATTTCTGGCATAGTTATAAGGTGTCAAATTGCTAAGTACTCTGAATATTAAGCAAAGTATCATTGTGGAAAAAATAAATACTTCCACCCGACTTGGCCCTTTCACATCGCTTTCAACTTTTAGTTTGACAAAATTTTTCCTTAATGAAATCCAAAGCAAAATGGCGAATCCAAAATAGAAATGTTCTTCAACTGCTAAGGACCAACTTGCAGCATAAGCATATCCCCAGCCGTGTATATAGTTTTGTGTAAAAGTCAAATCCGATAAAATATATCGAAAATTGTAGTTATGATCTATGATCATCGGGATAAGATAGACCAGGTAGAATAAATAGTAAATTGGATAGATCTTAAATCCACGCCTGATCAAGAATCTTTTTGGCTTTATATATCCGAATCTTAAATATTCTTTAAACAGGAGACCGGATACCAAATATCCACTGAGTACAAAAAAGAGATCAACACCGATCCAACCCATTTTTTCCGTAAAAGAAAAAAGAAACTGGTGCCTGAACAAAACGAGAGTAATGGCTATGCCCCTCAAAAAATCAAGCTCTCTCAGTCTATAGGTCCCAATTTCTTTCATTTAATTTCCGGAAGATTGAAATGTTAAGATTTCCCGATCGGTCACAAATATATCCGATGGTAGCGCACGAACTTACATTATTTACCTTGTAGTACCTCTAAATTGGAGGCCGTTTAAAGTCAGAGCAAATCAATATTTTTAAATTGAAAAGCATTTATAAAAAGACCGATTCACAGAGGCTCAGATCGTCTCGATGATCAAAAACAGGATGGAGGCTTGCTTTACGACTTTCTTCCAAACACTTTCTCCAGATATTCTTTCTTGAATTCAACAAATACAGGTTTGCCATTGGGAGAGGTATTGGGCTGCAGGCAGCGGAAGAGGGATTCGATAAGGGAACGCATTTCAGTTTCGGAGAGAACGGTACCGGCTTTGATGGCTTGTTGCCAGGCGAGGGAGCGGATCATTTTTTCCTGAAGTGTATCGATCTTTTCATTTCCTGAATGCTTACAATGCTCCAGTAAATTTTCAATAACTTTTTTTTCATTGCCATCGGCATGACCTGCTGGCACTCCCTGAATAATAAAACTATCCTTTCCAAAAGGTTCGATGACATAACCCAGCGCATGCAAACCAGGCAGGAGCTCCTGCAGTAAAACTGCATCGGAAGTGGCGAGGGTAAGGGTGACAGGAAATAATCCCTGCTGTGTTGCCAGAGGTTTCCCGCTTAGTGCGAGCATAAATTTTTCATACAAAACACGTTCATGGGCCGCCTGTTGATGGATCAAAAGAAAACCACCATTGGTTTCACAAACGATATAGGTATTCTGCAATTGAGTAAGACGGAATTGTTCATCACGAAATAACGGTTCTGAAGAGAACCGCGCATACAATGATTGAAAGGAAGCATTATTTTCTGATTGTCTATCTGTTTTTTCTTCTTCAGTATTTATTGCAGGAACCGAATCAGGATGATCTGCCCGGGAAATTTCACCGGGAATAATTCCTGTTGAAACCGATGCAGCAAAATTCAGATCTTCCATTTCGCGGTTTCTCCAATGGACCAGTTCACTGTTGTCAGAAGGCTCTATGAAATGCGCCTGATTTTTTCTCGTAAAAGTTTTGAACAAGGTGGAAGATTCAATGTCCGTTTTCATTTCTTCCGAAAAAGGTTTATTGATGGCATCGAGTTGTTGTATTTCCGGATCGAGATCGAAATCGAGGCTGGGAGTAATACTGAACTGCGCCAGTGAATGTTTCACGGCAGCCTGTACAAATGCATAAACTATTTTCTCGTCTTCAAATTTGATCTCCTGTTTTGTCGGATGAACATTTATATCCACCCGTGAAGGATCGATCTCAATAAATAATACATAGAGCGGAAAACTATCGCCCGGAATCATTTGTTGAAAAGCCGTCATCACCGCATGATTCAGATAAGCGCTCCGGATAAAACGATTGTTCACAAAAAAATACTGATCACCCCGTGTACGTTTGGCAATATCTGGTTTTCCCACGAAGCCGGCGATATTCAGGTAATCGGTATTCTCCTGGACCGATACAAGTTTCGAGGAATAATGTGCGCCGAGGATCTGCACGATCCTTTGTTTGAGTGTTCCTTTTTCAAGATGAAAAATTTCCTGGTTGTTCGCGGTAAGCGTAAAGCGGATATCAGGAAATGAAAGCGCCACACGGATGAACTCATCTACGATATGCCGCATTTCAGCCGCATTGCTTTTAAGGAAATTCCTTCGGGCAGGCACATTGAAGAAAAGATTTTTCATCGCGATACTGGTTCCATTCGGAAAGGCGACGGGTTCCTGCTTCGTGACAAAACTGTTTTCAATTTCGATGCAGGTGCCGTTCTCGTCAACAGCTCTTTTTGTTTTGAGTTCAACCTGGGCAACAGCAGCAATGGAGGCCAGTGCTTCACCCCTGAAACCCATGGTTCTAATGCGAAACAGGTCTTCAATATTCCGGATCTTGGAAGTGGCATGCCGTTCAAACGCCATGCGGGCATCCGTGACACTCATCCCCCTCCCGTTATCAATGACCTGCACCAGGGATTTCCCCGCATCATGGATAATAAGTTTCACCTGCGATGCGCCTGCATCTATGGCGTTTTCCATCAGCTCTTTCACAGCGCTTGCCGGCCGCTGAATCACTTCACCTGCTGCAATCTGATTTGCAATATGATCCGGTAACAGTTCTATCAGGTCATTCATCTTCAAGGCCTTATTGTCCGGGCAATTTAATGGAAAAAAATCTCTTTTTCTTTTGTAGATTTGATTTAGGTTGACTGTATACTGTTGACAGTTGACTGTATTTTTACATGGTACACGGCCTACGATTTATGGGATTCCATCTACTATACACCATAAATCATCAACCAAAGCGTTAAGCGTTAGGCGTTCAACGTTGAGCGTTCCGCGTTAAGCCTTCAGCCTTACGCCTTACGCTTTACGCTTTACGCCTACAACTTTCATCATGAAAAATGTTTTTCTTCCTGTTTTACTCGTTTTTTCCCTTTCACTTCACGCGCAATACAACGTAAACCTGCCTGCAAATCACTGGGTTGACTCCGTATATAATACGCTGACGGATACCCAGAAAATTGCTCAGCTGATGGTGGTCAGGCTTTCTTCCATAGATGGGTCAACTGGAAAAATCACCTTTTATGACCAGCAGGTGGAAGCAGATTTGCGACGTTATAACCTGGGTGGAATCTGCCTGTTCCAGGGCGGCCCTAAACAGCAGGCCGCTTTCATCAATCATTTCCAGGATATTGCACAAACCCCCATCTTATTTTCAATAGATGCAGAAAACGGACTGGGCATGCGGATGGACAGTGTGGGTGCATTGCCCAGGCAGATGATGCTCGGCGCTGTACAGGATCCCCAGCTCATCTATACCTACGGGAAAACTATTGCCGAACAATGCAAACGCATGGGCATCCAGGTAGATTATGCGCCGGTGGCGGACGTGAATAACAATCCCGATAATCCTGTAATCAACGATCGTTCTTTCGGGGAAGACCCGCACCGTGTGGCTGAACTCGGCATTCAATATATGAAGGGATTGCAGGATAATGGGGTGCTGGCAACGGCCAAACATTTCCCCGGGCACGGTGACGTATCCGTGGATTCACATGTCGACCTGCCCGTGATAAATAAAAATCGTCGCGCGCTGGATACCATGGAGCTGTATCCTTTTAAAAAATTATTTGAAGCCGGAATTGGCAGTGTGATGATCGGCCATCTTTTTGTTCCTGCCATTGATTCCCGCGAACATCGTCCCACATCCATTTCAATTAACACGGTTACTACCCTTCTCCGGAAACAAATGTTATTCAAGGGACTCAGTTTTACCGACGCACTTGAAATGAAAGGCGTGAGTAAATATTTTCCAGATGGCGATGCATCTGTTGAATCCCTGATCGCGGGTAACGATATGCTTTGTCTCCCGGGTGATGTAACACTCAGCATAGAAAAAATATTCAAAGCCATCAAAGAAAAAAAACTGAAATGGAAGGATTTGAATGCACGCGTGAAAAAAGTGCTGACAGCAAAATATCAGTTGGGGTTATCGAACTGGCAACCCATCGACACAGCCCATCTTGTAGAAGATCTGAATAAAGACGTTCCGGAACTTTACAGGAATGTGGCCAAACAGGCCATCACACTGGTGCGCAGAAGTGACCGGCCTTTTCCGGGTCCTCCCGCCAAGCGGGTGGCTTATATTGGATTTGGACTAACAGATGACAACGCATTCAGCAAAAGAATGCGCAATGATTTTCACGCGAATACTTATTATTTCGATTATGGTCTTGACAGTGTGAAAGCGGCTGCGGCTTTTGAATTACTTCGAAACCGTTATGATATGATTATTGTCGGGCTGCACAATATAAACCGGTATCCTGTGCATGATTTCGGGATTAGTGCCCCGGCGCTTCAGCTTCTTCAAAAATTAGATCACCAGGTCGGTGCTGTTACATTTGTATTCGGAAATCCTTACGCACTCAAATATGTTTGCGATGCCACTGTATTGGTGGAGTGTTATGATGACAATGAAATTACTCAGTCCGTCGCAGCAGACTGGTTAAACGGAAAATTTTTAGCTAAGGGTCATTTGCCGGTATCTGTATGTAATGGACTCAGGGCAGGATTTGGAATTACTTTTTTTCGCGGAGCTCTTCCCGAAGTTCCACCTGAATCATTAGGATTCAATCCATACAAACTTCAACGCATCGATTCGATTTGTAAACACGCCATTGCCATGCAGGCTGCACCTGGATGTGTTGTCGTAGTTGTGAAGAATGGCCAGGTTGCCTACGAAAAATCATTTGGCACGATGGAATATAATAAACTGGAACCGGTATATCCTGAAACCATTTATGATCTCGCGTCTGTAACAAAAGTTTGTGCCACGACGATTTCTGTAATGAAATTATATGATGAAGGAAAACTGGATCTGCATAAAACGCTGGGATATTATCTTCCCTGGGTAAGGGGAAGCGATAAGGATTCATTGAAGATCTGGGATATCATGCTGCATCAGGCAGGGTTGAAAGATTTTATTCCTTTTTATGCTGAAACGATAACAAAGGATAACGCAGGTATTCCGCTTCCGGGCATTTATTCTTCCACTGCGGATAGTCTCCACTGTATCCGTGTTGCTGAAAATCTGTATATAAGAAGTGACTGGGAAGACACGATGTATAAAAGAATTCTGACGAGTAAACTGGGACCTACGGGTAAATATGTTTACAGTGATAATGATTTTATTTTCATGGGGAAGATTGTGGAAGCCCTGAGTGGCATGACGCTGGACCAATATGCTTATTTGAATTTCTACGAGCCCATGGCCCTTTCAACAACCGGATTCAAACCGAGGGAGCGTTTTCCTATTAACAGGATCGCACCGACGGAACAGGAAGTTCCTTTCAGGCGACAGTTATTACGCGGTGATGTGCACGATCCCGGTGCAGCTATGTTTGGTGAAGTGTCGGGACATGCAGGATTATTCAGCGATGCCTATGACCTTGCGGTAATCATGCAGATGCTGATGAATGGCGGAACAATTGGCGGACACCAGTATATTAAAAAAGAAACCATTGATTACTTCACAGCCTATCATAGTGATATCAGCCGGCGCGGGCTTGGCTTCGATAAACCCGAAAAGGATAATGCTACCAGGAAAGAGCCTTATCCCTGTGCCGCCGCTTCTCCATTGACATTCGGTCATACGGGTTTTACCGGGACATGCATCTGGGCAGATCCCGCTCAGCAGCTCGTTTTAATCTTTCTCTCCAACCGTGTTAATCCCCAGGAAAGCTCAAAACTTTCCACATTGAATGTTCGAGGGAATATTATGCAGGACATTTATTTGGCATTGCAGTAATGGTTGACGGTAGGCAGTTGACAGTATACTGTGGACAGTTGACAGAATTCGGTTGACAGCATGCAGTTAATCCCGCACGTGCGGGAACAGCTGATTAATAATGGGCAACGGTCGTTCATAAACGGACAGTTGCATTCTTCGACCATCATATAAAATTTTGATTTACAATAACCTATCTTATTGGCATTTTCTTAGTGCTTATACTATTAATAGACAGTAAACTGTCAACTGCCTACTGTCAACTAATATTAAAATGCTCAAAAACTATCTCAAAATCGCCTGGCGCAATCTGCTAAGAGACCGTCAGTTCACTTTTCTGAATCTTTTTGGTTTGTCTGTTGGTCTCGCCTGTGCGCTGTTTATCTGGCTATGGGTTAGCGACGAATTGAACATGGATAAGTCAAACAAGAAAGACAGTAACCTGTACCAGGTGATGCAAAACATGAAAGAGGAGAATGGCATCACAACGATGGATTATACAGCAGGGCTACTGGCCAATGCACTTAAATCAGAAATGCCGGAAGTTGAATATGCGACAACGGTGATTCCAGCTTCCTGGTTTTCAAGTCCGGGAATTATTTCCGTGGGAGAAACGCGCATTAAAGCCGGAGGTCAGTTTGTAAGCAAAGACTATTTCAACATGTTCGATTGTCATTTTATTCAGGGCGATTACCATCGGCTTATATCGGACAAACAGTCCATTGTTATCTCTGATGAACTCGCGATGAAATTATTCCATACTACACAAAATGTGATCGGGAAATCTGTTGAATGGAGCCAAAGCGAATTTAACGGTCCTTATCTGATCACAGGAATTTTTGAGAAGAACTCCGAAAATGTTTCAGATAAATTCGACCTGTTATTCAATTTCGATCAGTTCATTGAACGGAGACCGGGTATGAAGGATTGGGGCAATAGTGATCCCAGTACTTTTCTCATATTAAAGAAGGGAACAAATATCAGCCTGTTCAATGCAAGGATCAAAGATTTTATGCATTCGAAGGAGAAGGATTCGAAAAAGACTTTATTCGTCAGGAAATTTTCCGACAGGTATCTCTACGGTCAGTATAAAGATGGTGTACAGGCGGGAGGAAGAATAGCTTATGTAAAATTATTCTCGGCGATCGCCTTATTTATTTTGGCCATAGCATGCATAAATTTCATGAACCTGTCCACGGCCAATGCATCAAGAAGAATAAAAGAAGTAGGGATAAAAAAAGTAGTGGGCGCAGGAAGGGCAACACTCATTCTTCAGTATCTGGGTGAATCAGTGTTCATGAGTTTTTTATCGGTCATTCTCGCCGTCATATTGATTTATCTTTTACTTCCGCAATTCAATTCAATAACCGGCAAGAACCTGGTATTTGAATTCAGCGGCAGGGTAATATTTACAGTTTTAAGTATAGCACTTGTAACCGGGATCATTGCCGGAAGTTATCCTGCGTTATACATCTCCGGATTTAAACCTGCGCTAATTCTAAAAGGCAGTGTCAAAACTTCCATCGGAGAATTATGGATGCGAAAGGGACTGGTTATATTCCAGTTTACATTATCTGTGATTGCGATCGCGGCTGTATTGATTGTTTACAGGCAGGTAAATTATATTCAGACAAAAAACCTCGGCTATAACAGGGACAATATTATTGATTTCACGATTCCGCTTGAAAATGATTCCGCTTCGTTGGGGTCCGCTGTCAGTTTTGTAAACGACATGAAAAATATTCCGGGAGTAATCAATGCGGGAAGTCATTATCACAACCTGACCGGGGATCATGGCGGTATTGGTGGATTTCAATGGCCCGGAAAAGATCCTTCCAAAGACATTGATTTTGCGAACCTTGAAATGGGGAACGGCTTTTTGCAAACTGTTGGTATTAAAATAAAAAAGGGCAGAAATTTTTCCGACAATTTAAATGCGCGGAATGAAATCATATTCAATGAATCGGCCATTTCAGCTATGGGGCTAAAGGATCCTGTGGGGAAAAAAATTAAATTCTGGAATCAGGAGAAAACGATTGTAGGGGTAGCCACCGATTTTAATTTCGAATCCTTATACCAGCCCTTAAAACCCGCATTTTTTCAGATGTTTCCTGTAATGCCAAATGTGATTGTAAAAATAAAAGCAGGTACGGAGAAGCAAACAATAGAACAGGTCAGGAATACATATGCTTCATATTATAAAGGGCTGCCTTTTGATTATAAATTTCTTGATGAAGAATATCAGATCCTGTATGTATCTGAAAACCGGGTAGCTGTTTTATCAAAATATTTTGCAGGACTTGCGATTCTCATTTCCTGTCTCGGTTTATTCGGTCTCGCTGCATTTACTGCTCAGAGAAGACAAAAAGAAATCGGCATCAGAAAAGTTGTTGGGGCTTCGATCAGCAGTGTATTGGTTATGTTATCAAAAGATTTTTTAAAACTTGTTCTGGTTGCGGTTCTAATTGCATTCCCATTGGTATGGTGGATAATGAATGACTGGCTCGGAAGTTTTGCATACCGTGTTCAGATCGGTGCGGATATATTTATTATATCTGCCGGATCCATTATATTAATAACACTGATCACCATAAGTTTCAAATCCGTGAAAGCTGCTGTTGCGAATCCGGTCACTAGTCTTCGTTCTGAATGAACGAAGACTGCCTAAAGCCTAAAGCTTAAAGCCTAAAGCAAGTGTGAGAGTGTGAGAGTGTGAGAGTGTGAGGAAAACAACCGTCAACCGTCAACCGCCAACCGCCAACCGCCAACAGCCAACGATTATTTCGGAGATTTAAATAAAAAGCCATGTTGTTCAATCAAATCAAATCAGCTTTCAGGAATTTACTCAGGTATAAGAACTACAGTGCTTTTAATATCGCGGGATTGGCCGCGGGCATCGCGGTATGTATACTGATTGCCGTGATCATTCGCTTTGAGACGAGCTTTGATGATTTTCATAAGAATAAGAATCAACTCTTCAGGGTGTTGATGGAATATCATCACCCGGGAGATCTTGGTATATTTTATGGAGCCGGAGCTCCGTATCCATTACCCAGTATTATTAAAAAAGATCTTCCCGAAGTCAAAAAATCTTCGGGTATCAATTCATTTGGTAATGATCAGATTTTAGTGATGGATGAACATGGCAAAGTGGTTAAAAGATTCAAGGAGAAAAAAGGGATGTTTGCTGTAGAACCGGAATTCTTTGACATGTTTGATTTCAAATGGCTGGCGGGCAATGCTACCAGTTCATTATCAGATAAGAACTCTGCAGTTCTTACAAAAGAAATCGCCGAAAAATATTTTGGAGACTGGAGAAATGCATTGGGCAAAACCCTCAAGCTGGATAATTATCTCCTGGTAAAAGTAACAGGAATATTGGAAAATGTTCCTCCCAATACAGATTTCCAGTTTAAGATTGTACTGCCATATGCTGTGCTCGGTTTGGATAAAAATACAGACTGGGGAAGTTCCTCAGATAATCATGATATGTATTTGATGCTTCCTCCCGGAACAACCGCCGCTACTTTTGATCCAAGGATCAGAGAAGAATTTAAAAAATACAGACCAGCAGATGACAAGGATGAAATCGTTGTGCAGCCGCTGAGCGAAATTCACTATTATGATGCGCACAGTCATACCGGGAATTTCCTTGGAAGAACGATTGCAAAATCAACCCTGAGAATTTTATGGATGATCGCCGCATTTATTCTCATCATCGCCTGTGTTAATTTTATTAATCTCGCCACTGCACAGGCAGTCAACCGTGCGAAGGAAGTGGGCGTTCGAAAAGTATTGGGTTCGGGAAAATGGCAACTCCGGTTGCAATTTCTGGCAGAAACATTTTTACTGGTATTGATTTCAGTATTGCTGGCTTTGGTCATAGCGTCCTTTGCAATCCCGCCTGTTGGCCGGATTCTTGAAATGCCCCTTTCTTTGAGTGTTATGTATAGCGGAGATATGATTCTTTTTTTTGTTGGACTAATAGTTGTCGTAACTATTCTGGCAGGATTTTATCCATCTGTTTTGCTCTCCGGATTCAATCCAATTGAGGCATTAAAAAGCAGGCTGGCTATAAAAAGTAATAAGGGGATTTCCTTGCGACGCAGCCTGGTCGTTTTTCAATTTATCATTGCCCAGGGACTTATTATATGTACGATCATCATGCTTCTGCAAATGAATTATTTCGACAAGCAATCGATGGGATTCGACAAGGATAATATCGTGGATATTACATTTCCGGGTGACAGTGCATCGAATGCCAAAATAGATTATTTAAATGCCAGCCTGCACAGGATTCCAGGTGTAAAAAATGTAAGTTTCAATTCAACACCACCGGCAACAGATAATAACAACTGGTATGATTTTAAATATGATCATGATCTAAAATATAATGAGCAATATTCCATTATGAAATTTGTCGACCCCGCATACTTACAGACTTACGGGCTAACGCTTGTAGCGGGGCGAAATTTCAGCTCTGATACGGCACACGAAGTGTTAGTCAATGAAAGAATGTTACAGGAACTGGGCGGAAAGCACCCCGAAGCTGTGTTAAATACACAAATAGATATTCACGACGTGGTGGGTCCGATTGTTGGTGTGGTGAAAAATTTCAATTCAACCGGCTTTAAAGACAAGTATTCACGTGTTTTATTTGCTCCAAAAAAACGATACTATCGGCATGTTGGAGTAAAACTGAGCTCCGATGAAAGTTTTGAGGCCATTAAAAGCATTGAAAATTTATGGAATAAGACTTTCCCTGATTATGTATTCGAATATCAATTCATGGATGAAGCCGTGGCTAATTTTTATAAACAGGAAAGTCAACTGGCAACGCTTTATAAAATATTTGCAGCCATTGCGATTTTCCTGGGATGTCTCGGTTTGTATGGACTGGCTTCTTATATGGCCGTTCAACGGATCAAGGAAGTTGGTATTCGTAAGGTGCTGGGTGCATCCATCGGAAGTATCGTTTATTTATTCTCAAAGGAATTCATCATCCTGATTACGATCGCCTTCCTGGTTGCCGCGCCTCTTGCCTGGTATTTCATGAACAGCTGGCTGCGGGATTATGCGTTTCGTATCAATATCGGCTGGTGGATTTTTGTTACAGGTGGGCTGATTTCAATCATCATCGCATTGGCTACAGTAAGTTATCGTGCTATCCGTGCGGCTGTTGTAAACCCGGTTACAAGTCTTCGTTCAGAATGAACGAAGACTGCCTAAAGCCTTTTTAAGCCGAAAGCCTAAAGCTTAAAGCCTAAAGCCTAAAGCTTCTTTCAAGCCCAAAGCCAAAAGCCTAAAGCCTTTTTAAGCCGAAAGCTTTTTTAAACTTAAAGATTTTATAAATTCTTCTTTCCATGCCTGACGTATCATAATGAACTGAATTTACTGTATTAGTTTTAGGCTTTAAGCTTTAGGCTTTAGGCTTGAAAAGCCTTGCGCCTTAAGCCTAATATATTATATTTGCTGACTATGTCAACTAGGCCGAAAGACACGATTTTAAAAAATGTTGTAATCAAATTTGCGGGTGATTCGGGGGACGGCATGCAGCTCACAGGCAGCCAGTTTACCAACAATACGGCCCTTTTGGGAATTGACCTTGCCACTTTTCCTGATTTTCCTGCTGAAATCAGGGCGCCCCAGGGAACTCTGCCCGGGGTGAGCGGTTACCAGCTTCATTTTTCCAGTGATCATATATTTACTCCGGGTGATGAATGCGACGTATTGGTGGCTATGAATGCTGCAGCGCTGAAAACCAATCTGAAAAGCCTGAAGAAAGGTGGTCGCATAATCGCCAATTTAGAAGGTTTCGATTCAAAAAATCTTCGCCTGGCGAATTACCCTGACGGTGTCAATCCGCTGGATGACAGCAGCTTACTCAATTATGATCTGATCAGAGTCGACGTTACCAAACTGACCCGTGAAGCGCTGAAAGAGATCCCGATGGGTGCAAAAGAAAGGGACCGCGCTAAAAATATGTTTGTATTGGGCTTTTTATATTGGATGTATAACAGAAGCCTGGACAGTACCATTCAGTTTCTCACAGAAAAATTCGGAAAGAAACCTGATATCCTCGAAAGTAATATCCGGGCTCTTCGTGCGGGATATAATTATGGCGATACAACAGAAGCATTTACTACTACATATACCGTTGCAAAAGCAAAACTGGAACCAGGTACCTACCGGTCAATTATGGGAAACCAGGCCCTGAGTTATGGACTGATTGCAGCTTCTGAAAAAAGTGGTCTGCCTCTTTATCTGGGATCCTATCCTATAACACCTGCTTCAGATATTTTGCATGAACTCAGCCGTCATAAAGCATTTGGCGTACGAACATTCCAGGCGGAAGATGAAATCGCTGCTATTACATCTGCGATTGGTGCAAGCTACGGCGGATGCATTGGTGTAACAACTACTTCAGGTCCGGGTATGGCATTGAAAGCTGAGGCCATGGGCCTGGCTATGATGCTGGAAATTCCCCTGCTGATCTGTGATATTCAAAGAGGCGGTCCTTCTACCGGTCTTCCTACTAAAACGGAACAAAGCGATTTATTACAGGCTTATTATGGAAGAAATGGTGAGAGTCCGATGCCGGTAATCTCTGCTTCCATGCCCAGCGATTGTTTTGAAGTGGCGTATGAAGCGGTCCGTATCGCCATTCAACATATGACACCGGTTATTCTGCTGAGTGACGGATATATCGCGAACGGAGCAGAGCCATGGAAATTTCCTAATGCTGAACAACTTCCTCCGATTGAAGTGAAATTTAAAACAGCATTGAGGCAGGATGAAGAAAAACTAGAACCCTATCTGAGAGATGAGAAAGGTGCCAGACCCTGGGCGATTCCCGGCACACCCGGACTGGAACACAGGATTGGCGGTCTCGAAAAAGAAAATATCACAGGTAATGTAAGTTATGATCCGGAGAACCATGAGTTGATGGTTAAGCTTCGCCAGGAAAAAGTTGACAAGATTGCTGATTATATACCCTTACAGAAACTGGACAGTGGTCCTGAGAAAGGTGACTTACTTGTACTCGGATGGGGTTCAACTTTTGGTTCCATCAAAACAGCAGTTTCCGAATTACAGAAAGAAGGACTTTCCATTTCGCATGCACATCTCCGTTATATAAGACCTTTCCCGAAAAACTTAGGTCAGATATTGAAGAATTTCAAACAGGTGCTGATCCCTGAACTCAATAACGGACAGCTTATTAAAATCATCCGTGATCAGTATTTTGTAGATGCCATCGGATATAATAAAATCATGGGCATCCCTTTCACGCGGCATGAACTGATACAGAAGATGAGGGAGATGGTTGGTTGACGGTTGGCGGTTGACGGTTGGCGGTTGACGGTTGACAGTTGGCGGTTGACAGATGACAGAATTCACTCCTATACTCTTATACTCCTATACTCTTATACTAGTTTTAGGCTTTAATCTTTCGGCCTTAAGCGCTTCCTGCCTGATTGAACTGGCAGTCTTTTGAGGCCCAGTATGGCTCCAGCCCGGCGGCATGATCAGGTATAAAAATTTATTCTTTATACCAGGTGCCCTGGCAACATCCCTGGCGAGATATACGATTTCTCCAAAATAAGCATCCATAAAACTGTTTTTCTTCATAGGTCTCGTAATGCCGTAGTCAACTGGTACGCTGTCATTTTCGGGCTGGTAGGTTCTAAATACGCGGTCCCATATATTTAAAAGATTACAAAAATTAGTGTCCATATAT
>Ga0207102_1005_pt1 | contig 39241 bp, 45 predicted proteins | sample Alteio_BWMinHeat_80_FD_153573 | JGI IMG/M metagenome (GOLD analysis project Ga0207102, IMG submission 153573) | Enriched cells from forest soil in Barre Woods Harvard Forest LTER site, Petersham, Massachusetts, United States -... | ecosystem: Environmental > Terrestrial > Soil > Temperate forest >... | reverse complement strand
GAAATTGAAATACTGGAAGACCGCCCTTTTGATTTCGGGCGTTTTTGCTTTAGCGATCACACTGGATAATCTTCAATCCCGGGATATCCGGCCCTGGCCGGAAAGCTCACTTCGATTGTGGCGCGCCATTTCTTCGATGAATCCAGAAAATGGGAATGTGCCTGAGTTACTGAAACCCGTGCTGGGGCGCGAGATCGAACTGGTAGGTTTCGTGATCCCCAACGATGCATCTTCCATTAACGAGATGTCAGAATTTTTGCTCACCCCTGTTTCGGCCGGCTGTATTCATGTACCGCCCCCTCCGCCGAATTTCCTGGTTCACGTGGCGCTGGCGCCTGGTTCGTCGTCCCCTATTCTCTACGGACAGGTGGTAGTAAAAGGCCGGCTTGCCGTCCCCAAAGCCGATAAAGACCGAAAGTATTTTTCCCTGGAAATGGCCGCACAGTCGGTGAGCGCTTTTACTGGTGGGACCTAACATGAAATGGATTTTCCTGATCGCCATCTTTGCGACCCACGAAGCATGGGCCGCCACGACGAATCACAAGGCTCACGTGCACGGGATCGCGAAAATCACGCTTGCTTTGGAAGACGAAACCCACGGAACGATCGATCTAGATTGCCCCGCGGAGAGCATTTACGGATTCGAGCACGTCGCGAACACGCCGGCGGAAAAGGCTGCCCAGGCCAAGGGCCTCGGGCAGCTGCGGGGACATCCGGGAAGCATCGTTCGGCTTCCTTCGGAGTGCGAAATAAAGACCGTTAAAGTAGAGATGGAAAAAGCCGAAGCTGGTGAGAAAGAAGCACCCTCGGAGGAGCATCATGGCGAGCACGCCGACGTGAACGCTTCCTACTCGGTCAAGTGCGTAAACTCGCTGAAAGGCGCACGTGCCTGGATTGGAATGTTCGACGTATTCCCGCGGCTGAAGGCCGTTTCGTTTCAGGTTCTTTCCCCTAGCGGCCAGTCCGAAAAGAAAATCCAGAGCAGCCATGAATTCGTCACCCTCCCGTGAACTAGCCGTAGACATCGAGAATCTCCGGCATCGCTACGCCTCCGGGCCGCTCGTTTTGCATATTCCAAAGCTCGAGGTGGCGAGGGGAGAACGGGTTTTCCTCTTTGGTCCAAGCGGAAGCGGAAAAACGACTTTGCTGGGCCTACTCGCGGGGGTGCTTCCGCCCCAAGAAGGAACCATCCGGGTTCTCGGACAGAATCTTTCTGCCCTGAGCCCTTCCGATCGCGACTCATTCCGGGGAAATCATCTCGGCTACATCTTTCAGATGTTCAACCTGCTCCCCTATCTTTCCGTGAAGGACAATATCCGTCTCTCCGTAGATTTGAGCCCAAAACGGCGGGCCCGGCTTCCCGCATGCGAAAAGGCTCTGACGGCATTGGCCGCCTCCTTGGGCATTGAAGGTCTTTTAGACCGGTCCGTTACTGAACTCAGCGTGGGCCAGCAGCAGAGAGTTGCGGTAGCGCGTGCCCTCCTCGGCTCCCCCGAGCTGATCGTGGCCGATGAGCCTACTTCCTCTCTCGACTATGACCATCGCGGGCGTTTTCTGGAGCTACTCTTCGCCGAGTGCCGGAAGACAAACGCCACGGTGCTGTTCGTGAGCCATGATCGCCAGCTGGAATCTCTCTTCGATCGATGTGTTTCGCTGAAGGAGATCAATCGCGCATGATCCTCCTCAAGCTGGCTTATCATTCTCTGCTCAACCGGAAATTCACCACGGGCCTTACGGTGCTCTCGATCGCGCTCAGCGTATCGCTGCTGCTCGGAGTGGAAAAAATACGGCTCGGTGCCAGGGATAGCTTCAACAACACGATCAGCCAAACGGATTTGATCGTAGGGCCACGTACCGGATCCATCCAGCTTCTGCTCTACGCGGTTTTCCACATGGGAGAAGCCACTAACAATATCGCCTACGATAGTTACCTTCACTTCAAGAACCATCCGAGCACGGAGTGGACGATCCCCTACTCCCTCGGCGACAGCCATCGCAACTATCGCGTTGTGGCGACCGACTTAAATTTTTACGAGCACTACCACTACCGGCTGAATCGCGGAATTGAGTTTACGGCGGGCAAGAGCGCCGACGGGATTTTCGACGTCGTGCTGGGCTCCGAAGTGGCGGAAAAGCTTCATTATTCTCTCGGCCAGGAAATCACTCTTACTCACGGCGCGAGCGAAGGCGGAATGGAGCACGCCGATCGCCCGTTTCACGTGGTGGGCGTACTGAAAAAAACCGCCACGCCGATCGACCGCTCGCTTTACATCACGCTAGAGGGAATGGAAGCGATTCATATCGACTGGCAAAGCGGCGCTCCACCATTGCCGGGGTTTGAGACGCCGATCAGTAGAATTACGAAAGACAAAATCAAGATCACGCAGATCACTGCCTTTCTTCTCCGAACCAAATCCCGTGTGCAGGCTCTGTATCTCCAGAGGGAGATCGACGAATTTTCCGGCGAGCCGCTTTTAGCCGTGATGCCTGGCGTGGCCTTGTCGCAGCTGTGGCAGGGAATCAGCTACGCGGAGGATGGATTGAGACTAGTGAGCGCATTCGTGGTGGTGAGTGGGCTTCTCGGAATGTTGATCGCGCTTTATACCTCGCTCAACGAACGCCGCCGGGAGATGGCGATCCTTCGCGCCGTTGGTGCGCGGCCTTCTCACGTACTGGTTCTGCTGGTTTTGGAGTCGGGCCTCATCACTTGGGCGGGGGCCTTTATCGGCACCCTTTCCGTGTACTTACTGCTGCTGATCGCGCAGCCGCTGATTGAAAATGAGTTCGGGCTATTCCTGCCTGTGCGGGCGCTTTCCGAAACGGAATACCTGTACCTAGGGGTTTTGATGCTGTTGGGGCCAGTGCTGGGACTCATCCCCGCGTGGAAAGCCTATCGGAACGCGCTCGCCGATGGTCTCACGATCCGCGTCTAATCTTCTACGCGAAGGCCGGATCCGGTATAGGGAGCGGCCGCGTTTCCGGCCATCCGAAACTCACTGCCATGGGGTGTGGAAGCGATTTCCAGCTTGCCGGCGATCCAAAGCGGTTTCCAGGTGTAAGGAATGGGGCTGCTCATCTTTACGTGAATTACTTGATTCGGCGGAGGCGGTGGCACGTGAATGCAGCCCGTGAGCACGGGCACGAGAAGGAATTCGGAAACTTTGCCTTCCGTATCTTCGAGGGGAATCATGAAACCCGGGACACGAATATGGATTCCGTCGAAGCGCTTAAGGCGGGCTGGTGCCTTTCCGGTTTTGTAATCCAGGGTCTCCAGCGTATTCCAGAGCATTGGCCTGGGTAGGTTTGGGTTGTCCTGGAGGGGCGCCGGATGAAAGATGATCATCCGGTAAACGCAATAAGCGAAGAGCAGGGCGCTGGCCAAGCAGGCGACAATGGTCTTAGACGGGAGACTCATCGGCCGCCATTCTAGGGGCCTTCAGCGTTTCAAGTCAATTCGAAGCAGAATCCGGGCCGAGCTATCGCGGCTCATGGGAGGAGAGCGATGAACCAGGCCGTCGGAATTCCACCGTTCCCCTTTCATGATGGCTACTGCGCCCGTAGGAACGGACTGGATCTCGGAGCCGTCGAGCATAATGCGGGAATTCTTCCCTCGCCCGAGCGCCCTGCGATTCACATCCTGATTCCTCAGCCACTGCGTGCCTAGCCCAGCATACGTGGTGAGCAGGCGGGCTTCCACTTTGTCTACGTGGAAGAACTGGCAGTTATCGGAAAGCACTTTATGTAAATGAATTTGGACCCGGGCTGCGCGGGTGAGGTGAGCGAAATGGCCGGCGAGAGACGCTACATCGGCATAGAGTACTTCGCCATCAGCCGCCCTTAATCCAAGAGCAGATCTCATTCGCGAAGGGAGGTCTTGCAAGTCTTCTGCACCGGCAACGGAAATATCGAAGCAGGGATGCGAAGCGCCCAGCAACTCCTTTAGTGCATCGGCGCATGAGGGAGGCGGCCGATTCAGAATCGCCAGATTCACTTCCGGCTGGAGGAATTCCTCCATTTCGTCCCATGAGTTGCATTGGCGGTGAGGCGATGCCGGAAGCGGATCAATAGGATGAGGCTGGATCGCCGCCAGGGGGTTGAGCCGTACTAGAAAGCCGGAATAGGCCGCAATAGAAGATGCAGATCTCATGTTCTTCGAAATATCCCACGCCCAATCAAGCGGCACAATTCTAAATGCGAATTAATTGCATTTAGAATTGTGGTTCATTAAACTTGGCTCCATGAGCTCGCTTATTTCGTCCTATCCCACCCGCCGCCCGCTTCTTTCGCCGGAGAGTGTTTTTTACGCTCCGGAAGAGCATCTCTTTTGCGAAGACTGGAGCGAAATGCGCCGCATCCGCTTGCCGGAAACAAATCTCGTCGTCTTAAAGCGGCCCGTTCCGGAATTCTCCGGGGCGATTTCCGAGATCCTCGCCCACTCCACGGGAGAATCGCAAACCCTCTTCGAGCGCGGGATGAGCCTCGACCTGATTCCGGCCATGCTCGACGATGATCTTGATTTGGAATCGCCGGACAGCCTGGGCCTTTACCTCGACATCCGCGATCTTGCGGAGAAGTTTCTTTCGGTCACGAGCGCAAAGAAAATCGGGGTTCGGCTGGAACGGGTGCAAACGGATAGTTGCCGCCTCTTTCACGTGGATCGCGTGGGTGTTCGATTGCTGACCACCTACTTCGGCGATGGCACCGAGTGGCTAAAAAATAGCGACGTGAACCGGGCCGGCCTGGGCCAAGGAAATGATCAGCTGGTGAAAATGGATGGTGCGGCCACGCAGGTGATTCCCGCCGGCTGGATTGGCTTGCTGAAAGGCGAACGCGGAAACGACGGCCTGGGACTAGTTCACCGCTCGCCGCGAGTCGAGGCGGCGAAGAAAAAGCGAGTTCTCCTGCGTATGGACACTCTGGACTAAGGGCAAATCGAAACGCGAGGCGGAAGCGGTATTTCAAAATCACTTTGCTGGGCCAAGGAATGATGCGTTAGAAACGCTAGTGATCCGCGCCAGCGCTGGGCCGAGGCCGGAGAGTCCCCGAGCACCTGTGAGGCGCTTTATGGTCGCATTTGTCATCCCCAACAAGCAAAGGCGCGGCTTGAAATAATAACTACAGCCCCTTGAAGATATGCCAGGCGCCGGTAGAAAATACGATCACAGCTTGCGCCAATGCGATTCTATGAGAAGAGCCGCGAAAGAGGCTGCTGTTTAAAATGCGAGGCGCCACTTTCAGCCCCAGAATGCTGCCCACGACGAGCAGGCCAAAAAAGATTCCCGCGGAAAAAGTGAAAGTGACCACTCCGACCGTGATCCAGTCGTGCCCGACGATGGCTTGGGACAAGGCCACGAGGGCCGTGGGGCAAGGAACCAATCCCACAGCGAAGCCCAGAACCATAGTGTTCAGGGATTTTCGGACGCGCCTAGGCGGCATCGGGACCATCGGTAAGTCTTCTCGTGCCTGATGACCACATCCGCAGCTTAGCCCGTGATTGTGGCGGGCGCCCTTCCCTGCTCGCTTCGAGAAAAAAAGCCACGCCCCCACCGACACCAGCACCAAGCCACTTGCAAGATTCAGGTAACGGAACAAGTTAGTTCCGCCCTCTTCGCTTAAGGAAAGATCCAAAGCTCCGTGGACGGCTGTGGCGATGAGAAGAATCGAAAGGGAATGAGACAAGGCCGTGGAAAAAGCCGCAATTGCCGGGCGAACCAGGCTCTTCTCTCCCAAAAGGTGAGCGGCCAAAGCGGTTTTGCCGTGGCCCGGCTCCAGAGCGTGCATGGCGCCTAAAAGAAAGCAAAGGCCGATGGAAAGCTGGTGATCCAAAAATGTCTCCCTTGGCCTTTGCCGTTCGAGGAGCCTAGAGGGCCCTAATTTTCTTTACGAGCCCCATCAGCTTATTGTGATGGCGAGCGTGTTTCTGGTGATCTTTCGCAAAATGCGCATGGCTCTTCTCTTCGGAAGCGTGGGTTTTTTCATGCTGTTCCTGAGAATGCCCTTTGCTTTTTCTCACAACTTTATCGTGCTGCGAGATTTCCTTCTCGTGCGCCTTCATTTCTTTGGCATGGTCTCGCACTTCCCGCTGAAGAGTCTTGATTGCGTCCAGAATCTGCTTATGGTCTTTTGCCCATTTTTTATGGTCACGGTTCATGGCGCCGTGTTCGCGCTTCCACTTCTGATGGTCCTTTTGATTCGACATTTTGCCTTCCTTGGTCAGGGTCGCGGGGCAACCCCTGTTCGTATTGCTTGCCTCAAAAGGATATAACCCGAAAATACTTAATGCAATCAATTCGCATTTACGAAAATCAGCCACACGGGGGCCTGTGCGACACTCCTGTCATGGGCTGCGCTACCCGCTCGCGCCTAAGCTCTAGGGGGTTTCTCCCACCTAAATGGAATCCCCAAGAAATGCGGCATGGTCTTCTTTATCTTTTTATCGCGTTGCTCTTCTGCGCATGCGGAGATGATAGCCCCGCGCCTACTCCCGCAGCATCTCCGCAGTTTGGAACGTTTCGCTGGCCGTCGTTCCCCGTAACGATTCAGGCCGAGCCTTCTCTCATGGACGGCGGGGCTCGCGCGGAAGATTTTTTGGCCGCGATCTCTTTTTGGGAGATGCACGCCGGAAAGCGTCTCTTCAAAGTGGGAGACGAGTGGCGCGGCCCGGCGCTTCCCTTTACGGGCTCCCCCGATCATCTCGATACTATTCTGGCCAACGCCATCGTTTTCGAAGGGCCGTGGACATTCGAAGAAAATATTGCCGGAGAGGCAATTCTCCGCGTAACCGGCGGGACCATCACTGGGGCGGTGATTCTACTCGATCCGCAAACGGATGTTTGCACGGGCTTGTGCGAGGGGCGAGAAGACTCCACGAGCCTTCGTCGGCTGATCGCTCATGAGCTGGGGCACTTTTTAGGGTTGGGCCATGTGCAGGACTCCACGAACATCATGGTTCCCGCCATTCTTCCGGGGGGAGAATTGGAGGACCGAACCGTGGATGGTGCAGCACTACATCTTTTGGTGGACTAAGGTCCCTACCCCGCCCGAGCCGAAATCTGCGAAGCGGACTCCACCAAAAGCCTTCTCACCAGCCGCACCAACAGCGCCGTATCAAACGGCTTCCGCAAAAAAGCGGAAACGCCAAAATCCCCTACCCGATTTTCCACCGCCGAAATCACGATCACGGGAACGTCGGCGAGTCGTTTGTCTTCGCGCTTTAGGCGCATGAAGTCGTCTCCCGTAGAGAGCGGCATGTTTTGATCCAAGACAACTAAAACGGGAGGCGCAATATGGCGGAGCCGATGGAAGCCGTGAGCCCCGTTCGCTTCCGAAAGCACGGTAAAGCCTTCCCCTTCGATCACGCTTCGCAGGGCTACCCGAGTTTCGTGGTCGTCTTCGATGATCAGTACGGTGCCCTTCACGACTATCCCTCCAGGCACAGGCAGAGCACGGTTGGTGCCAAGCCGAGCTCTTTAAATGGGATGACACGCCGCGCACGAAGCGCATTAGCGTGGCAATCTGCCGGAGGAGTACCGAGCCGTTGCCTCCCGCGGGAAAATTAATTAAGAATTATAATAACCTATGGCCACCATCACTATTTTCCCGAGCCAAGCGAAGAAGTGCCTCAGCGAATTTTTGCCAGTAATCCAAGGGCAACTGCAACCTTCGCTGGAGCGCAAAACCATTCTCATCATTGAAGACGAATATCCCATCCGTCAAATGATGCAGGATGTATTGGAGTTAGAGGGATATACGGTCGTTACCGCCGCAGATGGCAGCGAGGGCTTCGAGCAGCTCAAGGCTCTATCGTCTCCTCCCTGCGCGATCCTTCTCGATCTCATGATGCCGGGAACCAGTGGTTGGCGTTTCCTGGATTTCTTGCGCGCTGATTTTTCAACCACCTCCATTCCGATCATCATTTGTTCTGCCTATTTGGAAAGCGCTAAGTCGATCCGCGCAAGCGCCGTAATTGAGAAACCGGTAAAACTAGAAAAGCTTCTCAGCACGGTTAATTCGTTCTGTGGCTAGTGACGGTTCCGCGGATTTGAATCCGCCGCAGGCAAGCCGGGCCCGGATTCTCGCCGTAGACGACCGGCGGGAAAATCTGGTGGCTCTGGAAGCCGCCTTCCAGGACTGCGATTTCGAGCTGGTATCGGCGCTCTCCGGTGCCGAAGCGGTGAATCTCGCCGCGTCCTCGGATTTTGCCGCCGTGCTGCTCGACGTGCAGATGCCCGGCATGGACGGCTACGCCACGGCCCGCGAAATTCGGTCCAAGGAACGCTCTAAAAACACGCCGATTATTTTCGTAACCGCCATCGACCGGAAAGACGCGAACGAATTAAAGGGCTACGTAACCGGAGCGGTGGACTTTCTCTATAAGCCTCTCGACACGGAAGTTCTCCGCGCTAAAGTGAATGTGTTTGTGGAGCTGTTCCGGGCCCGGATCGAAATGCAACGGCAAGCCGAGCTGCTTCGCGAACGCTCCCTCGAAGAGCAAGAAGTGCGGCTTCTCCAGCGGGGGATCGCGGTTAGAGACGAATTCCTTTCCATCGCCTCGCACGAGCTGAATACGCCGATTACTCCCCTAAGCCTCCAGATGCAGGCATTCCTCAAGCTGATTCAGGAAAAGAAATTTCAGGAATCTGATCCCGAGCGCCTGAAAAGGATGCTCGAAACGGCCTACGGCCAGGTGGAGAGGCTTTCCCGGATTATCTCCGAGCTGGTGGACGTATCCCGGATCAACGCGGGAAAGCTGCCGCTGGTGAAAAAGCAGGTGAACCTGGCGGAAGTGGCTCGCTCCGTTTGCGAGGAATTCGCGGAAGAAATCCGCCAGCTCGGGTGCGAAGTTCGCTTAATCATAAAAGACGAGCCGGTCGGCATCTGGGATGAAATGCGCGTGGAGCAGGTGCTCGTGAATCTTCTTTCCAATGCATTAAAATATGGATTGGGAAAGCCCATCGAAGTTCAAGTGGAGTGCGCTGAGCGAGGCAAGGCTCGCATCTCCTTTCGCGACCAAGGTATCGGTATCGCGCCGGCAGATCAGCGGAGAATTTTCGAGCGTTTCGAGAGAGCCGTGTCGCCTGAGAATTACGGGGGGCTTGGGCTGGGCCTTTACATCACGAATGAAATCGTTCGGCTTCACCGCGGGGCCATCGCCCTGGAAAGCGGCCTGGATCGGGGATCTACCTTTATCGTCGATCTACCGCTGGAATAGCCGCTCTACCTTCTCTGCTTTTAGGCAATTTCTTGACTCGATGGCCAAATCTGGCCAAAATTATGTACGGAGGCTGCCTTGGATGGGCGGCAAAAAACTATGGCTCGAGTTCTTGTCATTGAAGACGAACCGCTCCTCAGGAAGAGAATTAATACGATCCTGACCTCTAATGGGCATCAGGTCGTAGAAGCGGAGAACGGCAAGGAAGGAATCGCCAGACTTCAGGAAGACGGAATTCCTGGCCTGATCATCCTTGACATGGTTCTTCCCGAGCTGAACGGCTGGGGCTTTCTCGACTTTCAGCGTAACAGCAGCGTGTATTCGGGAATTCCGGTCGTCGTGGTATCTGCTTTTGAAGGCATGGCCAAATCTGCCAAGCCCGATGCGTATCTCTCCAAGCCAGTGGAAGCGGATGCGCTCCTGCAAGCGGTCGCTAAATTTATTTAGTCTACTCCTCTTGCGTTGGCTGCTTCGTCCAGAGACTGAATAGGTAGCCCGTCGGATCCGGCCGGCAGCTCCAGTACGAAACGCGTCTTCTTGCTTTCCTGGTCAAGGTAGATGCGCCCGTGGTGCTCTTCCAGAATATGCTTCGAAATGCTCAGGCCCAGCCCGGTGCCTTTCCCGGGCGGCTTACTTGTTACGAACGGTTCGAGCACTTTTTCCCGGATATTTTCCGGCACCCCTTCGCCGGAGTCGGTCACGGCGATCTCCACGATTCCATCCTTCGTTTTTACGGAAACGACGATCCGCTTTTCTGCCGCGTGCTCCACGGCGTCGATGGAGTTGTTGAGCAAATTCAGGATCACCTGGCTGATCTGTGCGCTCCGGCAGCGAATTTTGACATCCGTATCGAGGCCGACCACGGAAAGCCAGATCTGGCCTTTTTGAAGCTGGTCGCGCACCAGTACGGTGGCGTCTTCCACGATGGCCTGGAGCGAACACCAATCCATCGGGTCGTCGTTCGCGTCTCGCGCCAGCCGCAGAAGGGCGTGAATGATGGACGCCACGCGCGTGGCGGTATCTTTGATCACAAGCGCAAGTCTTCGGGTTTCTTCCGGCGAAACCGGCCCGGCCAGCGCTCTCTCCTGTAACTCGTCAGACACCGCATGGATCACGGAGATCGGATTGTTGATTTCGTGGGCGATGCTCGCCGACATTTCCCCCAGTGCCGCCATCTTCGATGCGAACTGCGTTCGCGTTCGCTCGTCATCCAAGAGCTTGGCGATTTTTTCCGACCTGCCCATTTCGCTTTTCAGCAGTTTAATGCTGTCTGTCAGGCTGTCGATTTCGTTTCGGGAGTAAGAAGGCAGAGGCAGAGTCGGGTCGCCGCCATATTTGGAAGTCTTGGAGTAGAGGTTCACGGCGAGCACGTGTACTTCCTTCGACAGGGCCGCTAGAGGATCCGCAATGCGCTTGGTGGTTCTGTAGATCATCCAGGTGCTGAAGAGCAATACGAGTAGCCCGCAGAGTAAGGCAAAGGCAGCGCCTTGCTTAACGCCGTAGAGTAATACGTCCTCCGGCACGATTACGGAAAAGAACCCGATTCTCTTTTCATTTGCATCGAGGATCGGTGTAAATGCGTGAAATGCGCGAAAACGGCTTTCGCCGCGATGAAACGTCTTGTGCCCCTCAATCTGTTGGTACAGGCCGCGATATTCGGGAACATTGTAAATCGCGGTGCCTTCGAAACTTTCGTTACCGGAAAGTTTTCTTATAGCGGCCCACGTGTCTTCCGGAAGTGGAGGGAATATTCGCTGGCCCCGGATGTCTTCCCAGCTCGTGGCGGCAAGCCTTTCCGCCGGTTGAGTGACATAGATAGAAACCTCCGTGTTCATGGCCGTAGCGAGCCGATCGGCGAAGGAATTGCCCAGAGGCTTTAAGAGTAAGAATCTGTCCTTCGGGCGGGAAGGCACTGCGTACACTAGATTCCCTTTGAACTCGTAGACCCCTTTTTTCCTTAAGGCTGACAACTCGCGAATAGCCGCCTCGTCTGATTCGTCGGTAAGGGGATTTCCGAGAAGGTATTTGAGGCGTTTACCGTCGGGCCAACTTAAGAGCAGATACTCGTGCGGAAGATTCGGCAGCTCTCCCCTCGCAAGCGCATGCTCCGTTACGGCTTGAACTAAAGTAGCTTCTTCTCCTAGCTCCGAAACTTCAGACTTAAAGTGTTTCGTGTGCGCGGAAGCCCACCTTTGCCCGGCAAGGCTAGCCCAAATCCAGCCGCTCGCGATGCTCCAAGCAGTGACCATTAGGATGGCGAAAGCGACGAGCGACAAAAAGCGAAACAGTAGTACCGATTTCAGGCTTCTGTTTTTATTTTTCGCTGAGGTGGGCATGGCGCTTTTCCGAAAAAAGTATCATTGGGCTACGCCATTCCCAAGGGATTCTGTGCCTCGATGGGCCTTAGTCTTTCAGTGCTATAAAGAAATTTTCGAAGGGAATCGGCTTTCCAGCACGGCGAAAAATTGCCTTTGAAAGGGATCCCCTGCACCGAACCCGGTGCCGAAGTCATTGCGATTATAGCGGCTCCGCCTCAGCGGAAGGTGCCGACGCCACCTTCCCGTTGTTTTTGTCGAAGGCGGTATCACTGCAGTTCATGGGAATCTGGCCGCAAACGAAGCAGATGATCGTGGAAAACGAAACTTCTAAGCCGTCTACGAATGCTGCAGAGAATTATTTTTACTTCCTGGCCACCGGTTGCTGGTGAAAACCTGCAGCGACACGCAAATAAGGAAAATCACCCCTCTTTCAAGCTCCTACTTGAGCCTCGCTGTCGGGCTTGGCGTAATGTTCTAGCTGAATTTCTATCCACCGCTGGCTACCATATTTGAATGCCGCGCCTTCCAATATTCATTTCGATTCTTCTCCTGTGGGCATTCGAGGCGCTCGCGGCCGATCCCTGCTTCTATGGCCTTTGCCGTAAAGATCCCGAAGCCGACCAATCGGTGATCGGCGGCTCTCTGCCTTCCTACATCGATTCTTATAATCTAAATCCGGCGTCGATTCCCGTTACCCCTACGCCTTTCGGCTTGGAATTTGTGGAATCCTCCTCCGGCGCAAACACCTCCAAGTGGAATTCCAATCTTGGATTCGTAAAGGGACTCCGAGGAATCGGCGCCGCAATCAGTAACGTAAGCGATAACTCCTTTTATTCTTACAATCTCGTGCAAGCCTCCCGGGGAGGCGCGGCGGCCTTGAATGCCGCTAATGCTTACGCTGCAGGACAAGCCGTTAGCGCGGTAAGTACGGTGAGGGAGTCGGTAAATTTCGGAAGCGCCCTGGCGCTTCCGCTTTTCGGTTTACGGAAATACTTCGCGCCGAATGTAGGGCTGAATCTCAAACTCGACGAAAAGACCGGCTTGCTCAACACGGGCTGGGGCTTTGCCTTCGATACCAAATTCGTGAGCGTGGGGCTCGGCTCCTCCGGCAATAACGTGCCGGCGGGCACCATTGGAACAAAGACCACGACGACATCGCTGGACGTGGCTTTTAAAGTTCCTCACTTCAATGCCGATTTCACGGAGTTATTCTACGGCACGAGCGCCACTGCGATTCAGAATCTCCCCCCGTTCAAGACTCCGGTGAGGATCTACACGGCCGGCCTGGAATTCGTGGGAGTATCTTTTACGTCGGCGTATCGAAAGGCCGCGGGGATCGACGGCCAAGCCGTGCAGGATTTTCTACTCTCCCTGCAGGTGCAGATTGCGAAGCACTTCTCGGGAACGTTTATTCATAACTATATTCCCGGCTCAAACTCTTTGGCTTTGTCGGCGACTTTGTGACTTCGGCTAAAGAACCTCGGGAATTTTCGCCTTACCCCGCCACCACAGCCTGCCCAGCGGTCTTCCATTCCTGAACTCCGTCCCGCAGATGCACAGCCTTGAATCCGCGCCGCTTGAGCAATGCAACGGCTTCCTTGGCAAACAAACAGTAAGGCCCCCGGCAATAAGCAACGATCTTTTTGGACTTGGGAAGTTTCTTGAGGTGGCCTTTGATCTCGGCCAGCGGCACGGAGATCGCGTAAGGCAGGTGAGCTGCCTCAAACTCATCTTTGGGACGAACATCGATCACCACTATCTCGTCTCGCTTGGCCCTGGCCATCAGCTCACGGCGATCCACGGCGGTGGCGGAATCCGGATCTAGAGCGATCGCCGCCGCGATCTGGCGCAGCTCCGTCATCTGGGAGGTTCCGAATGCCTGCAACGACGACCAGAAAAGCGCCACCCGCTCGTCACTGACCGAGTATCGCACGTACTTCCCCTCTTTGCGGGATTTCACCAGCCCAGCCTCTTTTAAAACTTTGAGCTGCGCGCTCACGTTCTTGAGGGGGAGCTTTGACTGCTCCACCAGCGTCTCCACCGTTTTTTCGCTTTGGCAGAGAAGATCGAGAAGGGAAAGGCGGCTCGGGTTCGAGAGCGCGGTGCCGATTCGGGCGAATTGTTCGAGAACGACGGCTTTCATAAGGATGCCCACCATACCGAATAGCGGCATATCGCGCCATGGTTTTCTAACAATCTAAAGATTATTAGATTGTTAGAAAACCTGGAATTCGATAAAGCCACTCTCGTGAGCAATCGAAAAGAGCACTGGGAAGCCATTTACGAATCCAAGCCGGAAGACCAGCTGAGCTGGACCCAAGCCCATCCCTCGCCGTCCCTGGAATGGATTTTGGAAGCATTGCCGGACCGAAGTTCCCGGGTGATCGATGTCGGTGGTGGGCTGTCGAATCTCGTAGATCATCTGCTAGACGCTGGCTACCGGCGTCCGGCGGTGCTGGATATTTCCGGGGCCGCTCTGCGCGCCGCCGCAAAGCGGCTCGGCGATCGGGCTTCCTTCGCCGAATGGATCGAGGCAGACATAACTACTTTCCATCCGCACTCCCCTTTTTCGCTTTGGCACGACCGGGCCGTGTTTCATTTTCTCACTTCGAGAGCGGACCGGGAAAAGTACCTCGCATCAGTGAGGCGAAGCCTCGCAGGCGGGGGATTCCTACTGATGGCGACCTTTTCTCCCGCGGGGCCAGCCCAGTGTAGCGGGCTCGACGTGATGCGATTCGACGAGGCCGCCCTATCGCGCGAGCTGGGCGAAGCATACTCACTGCTTCGCGCGGAGCGAAGAGTTCATCGAACCCCTTGGGGGGCGACGCAGGAATTCCAGCACTGTCTTTTTCAGCTTCGTAACTGAGGGCAGTAGACGAAGAGTGGAATATTCTACTCCTGCCGCTCCCCAACCCATTCGCCCCGCAAGCTGCGCCGTAGCACGTGACTTGCAGGCTCTTTGCTACCCTTCTCAGGGGTTGTCGCGAGGGCCGGATGCAAAGACCAGACAAGCTGACGATTTTGAGTTGGGGCCGGATGGCGCTCGCGAATGCCTTGTTGGCCGCCGTCTACTACCTGGCGGCGTCGTTCGGCCTGAGTATGGCGTTTCAGCATAAGCTGATTTCGCTGGTGTGGCCGCCTAGCGGAATCGCGATCGCCGCGGTGGCGCTGCTGGGCTATCGCCTCTTGCCGGGGGTATTTCTCGGCGCGTTTCTAATCAACCTCTCGGTGGCGCGGTCTTATCCCGTTGCGTTTGGAATCGGGATCGGCAACATGGCCGAGGCACTCGCGGCCGTCGCTCTGCTTCGTCTCGCGGGCTTCCGCCACGAGCTCGACCGAATTCAGGACGTAATCAGCCTCATCGTATTCGCCGCTTGGGCTGCGTCTATCGTGAGCGCCACCAATGGCACGCTGATCCTAGCTGCCTCGGGCAGCCTTCCGCAGGTGTACTTCAAGGCAGCGTGGCTTCGGTGGTGGCTCGGCGACGTGATGGGAGTTTGCGTGATGTCTCCCCTCATTTTCCTTTTCGCCCGGAGACCGCACTTCATCTTCCAGCTCCGGCGCGCCGGCGAGGCGGCTGGCCTCGGAATTCTTCTCGTGGTGTTTCATTTCACGTTCAAAGACAGCGGGATGCCGTACCTTGTGTTTCCCATGCTATTCTGGGCCGCGACCCGCTTCGGCCGCACTGGCGCCATCGTCTCTACGTTCCTGGTATCCGCCGGAACCGTTTGGTATACGCTCCGCGGCTGGGGCCCATTCGTGCGCGCGACTCCTGAGCAGAGCCTTCTCGCGGCCCAAAGCTTTATCGGCGTAGAAACAGTTACGGGTCTCGCGATCGCCGCCGGCCTCTCCGAGTACCGAAAGCGGGAAGAGCAGCGCGTGCAGCTCCTCAATTCCGAAGCAGTGAAAGACCGGCTGAGCTTCTTGGCCGAGGCGAGCGCCGTGCTGGGATCTTCGCTCTGCTACCAGACTACGTTGGCCAACATCACCCGTCTGTTGATTCCGAAATTCGCCGACTACTGCGTGATCGTGCGACACGATCGCAATGCCAATCCGACCGTAGTGAAAGCAACTCATCGTGACCCCGTGCTGGAGCGGGAGGTAATGCCCAAGCTCATACATCACCATCCGAACCCCGAGAAAGGCCACCCGGTCGGGATCGCCCTGACTGAAGGGAAGTCGGTGCTGGTAAGGCAAATGTCCGACGACTTCCTGCGAGAGATCACCAACAACGAGGAGCATCTGGCGCTGGTGCGAGCGCTGCAACCGATTAGCTACATAGCGGTGCCGATGCGCGGCGGCCTCCAGGAAGAAACGATTGTCGGAGCGATCATCTGCGCCCGAACTACACTTTCGGGGCTGCTCTTCACGGAGGCGGATCTCGCCTTTGCGGAAGACCTCGCCCATCGCTGCGCCGGCGCGATCGAGCGTGCCGAGCTCTACGCCTCCGCCCAAGACGCGATTCACCAGCGCGAAGACACACTGGCGATCGTTTCTCACGACCTCAAGAATCCGCTCGCCGCGATTTTACTTGGCGCGAAGCTGCTGGAGCGAACTCTGGGCACTCCGCAAGAGCGCCCGGAGCTCGTGCAGAGCGTGGTGCGGAGGACGATCGAGTCGGCGGGCCATTGCACGCGGCTCGTGGAAAATCTCCTGACCGCGGCCAAGCTCGAGTCAGGGCAATTCTCGGCGAAGAAGGTTTGGGTGCCGGTGCTGGCTACGATCGACGAATCCATTTCCGAGCTTCTCCCCTTGGCGGCGGAAAAGGGAGTGGCCCTGCGCGCGATCGTTCCCGATTCGCTTCATGACATGCACTGCGACCGGACCGGCATCTACCAGGTGCTATCCAATATAATCGGGAACGGCGTGAAGTTCACTCCGGGCGGCGGGGAAGTTGTGCTGAGGGTGGAGGCGGAAAACGGCGGGCTCCACTTTTCGGTGCGAGACACTGGCCCCGGCATTGCTGCCGAGGCAATCACCCACATTTTCGAGCGCTATTGGCAGCAGCAAGGGAATGGGCATCGCCAAGGTGCGGGGCTCGGTCTGGCAATCGCGAGTGGCTACGTAAACGCGCACGGCGGACGCATTTGGGCCGAGAGCACACCAGGCAAGGGAGCGACGATCCACTTCACGATCCCGCAGCCGGCGGAAGCGGAGCGGAAGAGTGCGTAAGCCGTTAGGCAACCATCCCGCTCGTCACGGCTCCCTAATTATTCTCAGGAGTTCCCCCAATTGGAGCGGCTTTTTCAGGGAGGCCGTTACAAGGTAACGTAGGTTCTGATCTTCGCCGAATGAATCCCCGGAACTCAGGAGTATGATTTTTCCGGGAGGCTTTTTCAGGGAGATGCCGAGGTACTGCAGAATTTCTTCGCCACTCCCCTCGCTTACGGAAGGGTCCATCGCGAGAACATCGAAGGAATCCTGGGAAAGAGCTTTCAGGGTGTCCTCCGCGTTGCCGACCGCGAGCACTTCATAGCCGGCGTGCTCCAGGAAAGAGCGCAGCGTATCCCGCAGCGCTGGGCTTTCGTCGACGACAAGCACCCGTATCAAGGGCGGCCGATTTTCGAGCGCGCTATCCATGCTTGCCCCGAATCTGTTGAGCTGCGTCCCGGATGGCTTCTTCGAGAGATGCCTTGATGTCGAGGCTTCCCGCCATGCCCTGCTCTACGAGCAGTCGCTGATCCTTGGGATCAAGCCCCGCGATTCGTATCACTCCGCAAAGCATTTTCAGGCTGCGGAGGAACGGGGCGTAGGCTCGCAGCCCGACTTTTGTGAGCTCGGCGGTGAGGGAAAAGTTCAGCACAACGCCTAAAGGCGCGAGCACGACCGCCGCTTTAGCGCATTCGTCTAGCGACGCAGCTGAGCCTTCGTCGAGAATCCCCCGTAAAGAGATCACGACGAGCCGTTCCTTCTCGGAGATCGAGAATGTAAGCGCCATCCGCTTGAGCCCCCTATCTATTATAGCAAAATTTGATGCAGTACAAAATAGCCTGTATCCGTGCGGACTCGGCAGGGAGCCAGCTAAATTTGCTCAACAAATTGCGTTTGGTTTCGAGGGAGTTTTTCTGGATACGGGCAATCTGAACTCTTCGGTTGCCTATCTGATCTTCAGCCCGCCAAGTAAGGCCTGCATGTCTCTTTCTTCTTTTCTCTTAATCGTGGCTTCAATCAGCTTGGAAAGGTCGGCAGCGGTAAACGGCTTGCAGATTACTCCGTCAACCCCGAGATTCCACAATTTCTGGACCTGATCGCCGGTCGCATTGCCGGACATGATCGCGAACGGAATGCTGGAAAAAATCGGGCTTTTCTTCACTTCGACTAGAAACTCTTCCCCGGTTAGATTTGGCATTAACAGATCGCTGATGATGATAGAAATGGCTGCATCGGAAGGCTTTCTGGATTCCAGCAGATTAAGCGCTTCGCGCCCGTCACATGCGCAGAGAACCGAATGCCCTCTTGTCGTAAGCACACTGGCGAAAGCTTCGAGGAAATCTTTTTCATCATCCACCGCTAAGATAACCATTCCTGTGCCTCTTGATTTCATTCGGCGCCGCTTCCTTCCCCTATTCATCGACGCTCTAGCCGCGGGCCTTACACGGTTCGCTCATGTTTGCCGTTTCTTTGTAATACGGCTGCGACACGCACACCCCGTGCGCCCTAACCGCACGGCAACCCCCATCAAACCCACAATCGCTCCGCATCAATGCGGCCCTCCCCGATAATCTAAAACAAACAGGAGCCCCCATGAATTCCACAATCCTTCTCTTCACCGCTCTCATCGCCACCGTCACCCAAGCCGCGGAAGTGCCCCTACAAAGCGCCCCTCGCTTCGTAGACTCCGTGGTCGTGCAAAGCCCACAGTTCCAGGTCACCCGCTCTACCGAGATGCAAACCGCGGGCACCTACCCGTTAGCGGAAGCGCTCGCTCCGGGGGCCTTCTTCGTTTTCGAAGACAACGGCAACGCCACACTCGTGCGCGCGAATGGCCAATCCACCACGGTAAAATGCGAGCTCGGGGGCAACTCTTTTCTCTGGAAGAACGAAGTGACCACGCGGAGTAAGAGCTACTGGGACGCTTCGAGCGAGGTTGCCGTGAAGTCGCTCCGCCTCTTGATGACGTACCAAAGCGACTCTCACCTGCGAATCGATTTCAAGAACGCCACCTGCACCGCCTTTGAACCCTTCGACGGGAGCAGCTTCGTGAGCGTTCAATCCGGCGGGAAATTCGTGTACTACCGCGACTACGGCTATCAGCAAAGTAAGGGGTCGCAGCTCGTGAGCTACGACCCGATCTCCCAAAGCAAGACAGTGCTGGCCGACTGCAAAGACCTACACGCGCAAGGCGTATGCGCCGATTTCCGGAAATACGCGAAGGGCCTCTCTTTCCCCACGATCGTGGGCGTGACGGATCGAAATCAAGTGATCCTCCAATCGGATAAACAGATTCTCCTCCTTGATTCAACGCCCGGAGCGGTGAAGCTCACTTCTTTGTTCGCGGTGAAAGACGGCGATCCCACTCGGATCTTCTGGGGAACGGTGCTCGCGGGCCACAAACTTTCCTTCCTCACGATCAAGGATGAGGTAGCCGGAGAGCCAGATCTTGCCATGTACACTCCGGTGTCGATCTCGTTGGATAGCGGTGCGATGAAAGCGCTGGCTCCATTCACGGTAAACGGCGCTGCGCTCGATTCGACCGGCCGTTATCTCCTCACCTGGACTGGCCTGAAAGACGTGCACTGGCAAGGCGTGCTGTTCGACACCGTGACCCGCATCGATCTCAGCTCCGGCGCAACCGTGCAACTCCCGGCCATGGGCGCCTACACGTACTATACGAATCCCCACACTTACGGCGGCACGCTTTCCTTCTGGACTGGTGATCTCGTGAGCTATCAGGCGGCCAATCAGTCGGCCACGCGCCAATGGGTGAAATTCGCCCCTGACAATTCGATCCAAACTTGGGATGATCGCGGCACTCTTTTTCCGAGCGCCCTGAGCTCGGACCACACGACCACTCTCGGCGCGAAATGGAATTCCTTCGGCGCCACTTCCGACCTCCAGCTTGGCGAACCATTCAGCAGCGGGGCGCCCACGACACTCGTGAAGGTGCCCTCATACCGGCTATGCGAATATTGGTTCAGCGGGAATTGCTGGAACTCGGGTGACTTCTACTACTGGCCCGAGACGAAGGGCATCGTGTACTACGATCAGGTTTCTAAGTCGTTGAAGACGAAAACGATCTCGCCATAATCGCCTAAACCCTGGCCGAGAATGGTCACGTCAGAAAGCTGACAGACGGGGCGCGGGTAACATTCGCTGAGTGCGTAGGGCCCAATCCTGTATCATGGATGAAGGATGCCTTCGCTTTGGCTAAAATACCTTCTCGTGCCCGCCCTATTCCTGGCGCCATTCGCCCGGGCGGAAGAAAAGGAAAAGCCGTGGAATTTTTACGGCAGCTACGGAGAAGCCCGGGTTCAGGCCTTGGACGGCAAGCATGATACTTCGCGATATGGTTTCGGCGGAGATGCCTTCCTGCCGTTGGGAATCACGGGCGGCCTCGAATTAGGCGGATATAATTATCCGCTCGGGCCAGATCCCGTAAAAAATTCCGAATTCACGGCGCGCGCGGGATTGAATCTGCTTTGGAGGCGGCTTCAGGTGATGGCTCGCTGGAGCACCGTGAGCGTAAAATACGGCGACTTCAGCGGCTCCACGAAAGCAAAAGGGGCGGAAGCTGTGTACCGGCTCTTCCTGACCAAGAGCATATCGCTGCAGTTCATGGGCATCTGGACAAAGACCGATTCCGTGACGGTGGAGAGTGTGAAAGTAACGCCGTCTACGAACGCGGCGGAGAACTACTTCTGTACCCTGGTAACCTTAGGGCTCGTGAAAACTTGCTCCAATACGCAGACGAAGACGTTGAATCTTTCCGGAACTACCTACGCAAGCTTGAGTTTAGCTCTGGGGATCATGTTTTAACGGCGACGACTAACTACAGCTTAATCTGTTCAGGATTCCAGCCGTGCTTTTCTGTCTGCAAACTCTTGCTCCAGCTGTAAAGGGCCTCGTAGATCACCATGCCCACTTTCAGCATTTCATGGTCGTTCTTGATGTTCTGGCTGAGCCCCAGAGTTATCGCGAGAAGCCCCGGTGCTTGGGCTGATTTTTCCAGAGTGTCGGTGTCGGCAGCTCGCACGATATCGGCAACCCGGTCGAGGGCCGAATCCTTGATTTGGTATTTCTTGATAAACGCATCGAAACTGCAAAGAGGGCCGTCGTGCGTGAGTTCCACGCCGGGAACGTCGTAAGGAATGGCGTCTTGATCCCGGGCCGCATTCTTTACTTCGGTGGAAGGAACGTAGAGAAACTCGGCGTTTTTATCTACGAACTTTTGGATGAGCCAGGGGCAAGCGATGCGGTCAATTTTCGGTCTTTCACGGGTAACCCATTTCATAATGTTTCTCCTTAACGTAATTTCACGAGAATCCCCACGACTCCCGCAATGAGAATAAGAACTGGTTCGGGAACCTTTTTCAGCTTCCACAGCGCAGCCAGTGCCACGGCGAAACAAATTACGGAAAACCAATCGACCAGCGCTCGCCGCGCCAACACGATCGTGGCACCCGCGATCGCGCCAACGGCGGCGCTCGTAACTCCGTCGACAAAGCCACGCATGAGCACATTTTTGGAAAAGCGGCTGTAAAATGGTGCGGGAATGATCACGAAAAGATAGCACGGCAGAAAAACACCCGCGGCTGCCGCTGCCGCCCCCATCGTGCCCGAAACTAGGTATCCGATGAACGCCACGGTAATCACAACCGGCCCGGGGGTGATCATCGCCACCGCCACGGAATCCAGAAATTGCCGCTCGCTAAGCCAATGGTTCCCCAGCACCACGCCACCGTGAAGAAAAGGAATGATGGCCAAGCCGCTGCCGAATACCATCGCCCCGGCTTTGGCGAAGAAAAGAAAAATCTTCAAAAGGATGCGATTCGAGCCAGGTCCGTTTAGCCCGGTCGTGAGAAATGCCGGGAAGGCGAATCCGAAAGTGCGCAGCGAGAATCGACGGGTAAGCGCTACGAGTATTCCCCCGGCGAGAAACAATAGAAACCATTCGCTTTCGGTCACGGCCGTGATTGCGGCGCTCACGAGGCCGATTCCCCAGAGGAGAAATTCTGCCCGGAACGTTTTCTTCGCGAGTTTGTACGAGCTGAGCACCATGATCGCGATCACGGCCGCGCCAATTCCGTAAAATGCGCCTTGAATCCAGAAAATTCCACCGTAGGCTACGTAGAACGCGGCGAGCGTAAGCACCATCAGGAATGAAGGGATCACGAACGCGAAACCCGCCAATGTGGCCCCGAAAACGCCGCCGCGCACCCAGCCCAGATAAATTGCGAGCTGGGTAGCTAGCGGGCCAGGCGCCAGCTGAGATAAGGAAAAGCCATCCGTGTATTCTTCCGGGGTGATCCATCCCCTCTTTTCCACGAGCTCTCGTCTCATGTGTTCACAGAGCACGACCGGGCCGCCGAACACCGCGGTTCCTAGCCATAGAAAATAGCGAACGAGTTCGAAGCTCGATACGGATACGCGCTTTTCCGCTGGGCTGGTCATTTCTTCTGAGTATCGAGGGCCACTTTCACGCCCTTCGCAAGCTCGGCTGCGGCACCAATTCCCCAGAAGTGCAGGAACATGATCCGGGGATTTTCCTGAGTCATGTGGTTATGGATGGCCACGATATTGATGTTCGCCGCACGCAGCTTTTTGAGCACGCCCTGAAGCTCGGTTTCGAGCATGGCGAAGTCGCCGTCTACTACCGCTTCCTGGTCGGAGCCCGCAAATGCGGCCCACGTATTCACCCCGATCGCATTTCCCGCTTCGAAGCCGTGCATTTTTGTTTTGCGGCCGATGGTAACTTTGAATACGCCGTCTTTCAGCTCGCCCTTGGCGCCGATCGCCTCTTCGATCTTCGCGGTGTCGAGTTTCGAATTCGCGGGGTCAATCTTAGCTTCGGGAAATTCCCCTTTCCCGCCCATCGTTTCCTTGAGTTTCGCGTATACCTTGCCCACCGCGGCAGCCAATGCCTCTTGGGTGCCCATTCCGCCGATATGCATGAACATCACCTTCGGAGTGTCGCCGAAGAAGTGATTGTGGAGGGCCGTAACTTCCAGGCCGTTTTCCAGCGCCACCGACATCACGGAATTCACCTGGTCTTCGGTGAGAACTGTATCCCCCATCATCATGTAACCGTTCCCGGTCTTCTGGAATGCGGCCCACGCCGTTAGGCCAAGGCCGGGAGTTAGCTTTACTCCGTGAGCAGTGGCGCCGATATCGCCCCGAGGGAGCATTACTTTGTAAACGCCTTCCTTTTCGTTCAGCGAGCCTTTAAGGCCGGTGAGTTTGGAAATCAATTCGGGATTCAGCGCGGGGGCCGCAAAAGCGGTAGGCAAGGAAAACAAGCAGTAGAGGAGAGGCAGTATGGCGCGCATGAATTTTCTCCAATTGGCAAGTGCTGTAACAGATGTTACATTAGTTCCGAGGAATTGTAACGTCAATGGGCAAAGATTCGAAAAACACCTGGCTTCTCCTGATGCACCAGCTTCCGCCGAAGCCGGAATCTCTGAGGGTGCGGGTATGGCGGAGCCTGCAGCGCCTGGGCGCTCTCCCCATCAAAAACTCGGTTTACGCCATGCCCAATCACTCTTTCGGCCGTAAGGCACTCACCGATCTTGCCAGAGCCATTCACGATGGCGGCGGCGAGGCTATCGTGTGCGAGAGCGAGTTCCTGCAGGGGGTAAATTCTGCCGCCCTGATTGAAGACTACAACGCCGCGCTCACCGGAAAATTCCAGGTTGTGCAAAAAGAACTGAGTAAGCTCAAGAGTATGCTCGGGAAAAAGAAAACCTCCGATCTAATGGATGCGCAGCACTCCTTCGGCCGAGCGAGAAGCCTTTTTCAGGAGGCGTCGGAGCAGAACGTGTTTCATTGCGCGGTCGAAGAGGAATGCTCCCGATCGCTCGAATCGCTGGAGGCCATGCTCACCAAACGGGCCTCGCCGAAACCGCCTGGCGGAAAGGGCAAATTTCGTGCACGCACTTGGGTTACCCGCTCCGACATCCGCATCGACCGGATGGCCTCCGCCTGGCTAATTGAACGGTATATCGATCCGCAGGCCCATTTCGTTTTCGTGAACGCTAAAACATACCGGCACAAGAAGGCGCAGATTCGTTTCGACATGTTCGGGGGCGAGTTCACTCACGAAAACGAGCTATGCACGTTCGAGGTGCTTTTGAAGCGATTCGCTCTCTCGCAGCCTCATCTTCAGCGGCTCGGCCAGATGATTCACGATCTCGACATCAACGACGAAAAATATGGCTTGCCCGAAACGGCCGGCCTGGGCGCTTTCCTGGAGGGGCTCGCGAAACGAGTAGCTTCCGATCAAGAGCGCATTCGCGAAGCCTTTTTGTTTTTTGATAGTTTTGACAGGTCACTCCGGTGACCAAGCGGAGAAATATGAAATACTTTATCGCATTCGCCTTAATTTCCCAGGGAGCGGCCTGCGCAAGCCCCGCGCTTCGCCAAGTAGGCACGCTCGATCTGCCCGGAAAGGCTGGGCAACGTTTTGACTACCTCACGATTGATTACAAAGACCACTATCTTCTCTCGGCTCATCTGGGCGCCAATCAGCTTTACGTGATCGACATAAAGACGCAGAAGCTCCTTCATACGATCACCGACACCCCAGGCGCGGAAGGCGTGGAATACGTTCCGGAGCTGGATAAAGCGTATACCTCGAACTGGCGGGACCATACGATCGGCGTGATCGATCTGAAGCAGATGAAGTCCGTGAAAAAGATTCCGGCGGAGAACAAGCCGGATGGCTCGGCGTACGCGCCGCCATTTCATAAACTCTACGTTTCCGACGAAAGAGCGAAAGCGCTAATCGTGGTAGACGTAAACACGGATACCGTACTAACTACGCTGCGTTTTCAGAGCGAAACGGGAATGCCCCAGTTCGATCCAATTACGAAGAAGATTTACCTGAACCTACAGGATCAAAATCTTTTCGCCGTAATTGATCCGGCTACGGATACGGTGGAAGAAAAATTTCCAGTTGGCCACTGTGAAGGAAATCACGGGATGGCGCTCGACGTTGACCATCGCTTGGCCTTTCTGGCCTGCGAGGGGAACGACAAAGTGGCTATTTTCAATCTGGAGCAACATGCGGTCGTGGCGGAAATCCCGGTACCGCCAGGCATCGACGTAATTGCCTTTGATCCCGGGCTTGGTCGCCTCTACGCCGCCTGCTACAGCGGCGCCATCTCGGTTATTCAGGAAGACGATTCCGCCCACTTCCGGAAACTCGAAGACCACGCCGTGCAGGCCAAGGTGCATAGCTTGGCCGTGGATGCAGAAACCCATAAGGTTTACGCCCCCGAGCAGGAAGAGAACGGCCAGCCGGTGTCGAAAATGATCATCTACGACGCAATTTCCCGGTAAGCTGTTCTCATGCTGATGCCCTCTTTCGAGCTTTTTGAAGTGCTCATCGCCGCTGCGGAGTCTAGAAACCTTACAGATGCCGCCCAGAAGCTGAAATTATCCCAGCCCGCGGTGTCGATGAAGCTGAAAGAGCTAGAGCGGCAGTCTCCCCTTCCCTTGTTCAGTCTCGAGGGAAAGCGAAAAGTACTCACCCACTACGGGCGCGAATTGTACAAAATCGCCAAGGCAAATCGTTCGGCGATGGCTAATCTCTACCAAAGCCTCAATCGCGAATATGCGTCGGCGGAAACGCTTACGCTGAAGGTGGGATCTCGGCGGGAGTTATTCGAAGCGCTCGCCCCGAAAATTCGCTTTCCCGGCCGCCTCCAGTTCGTGGCTCTCAGTAGTCAGGAATGCGTGCAGCATCTTCTCGATCACAAAATCGACATCGCCATTAGCCACAGCCTTCCCGATTCACCGGAGATCATGGGCAAGAAAATATTGGAAAGCAGCGCGAACCTGGTGGTTCACAAGAAATTCCTAAAGGGCAAAAAGAACGCGGCCTCCGACCCCGATTTTCTGCAGGAAACCCCGAGCGTGCTGTACCTGGAGACCGGCCACCTTCTAAGCGAATGGGTCGCCCACCACAAAGTTCCTTTCGAATCCCTGAAAGTGCGCGGGATCGCGGAAGACTGGCGCACCGTGCAGGCACTGGTGGACGAAGGCTGGGGCTACGGGATTGTTCCGAGCTACGTTCCATCGTTCAATCCCGACGTAGTTACGTTTCCCCTACCGGCCTCCGTTTTGCCCTACTACACCTTCTACGCCATCTTTCATAAAGACCTAAAGCGGGTGCCGGCGTTCAAAGAAGTGCTGGAATTTAAAGCGTAAGACCACACGCTCTTTATCATCAGGATTCTTATAAAACGTATCAGGGATGCTCTGTATCCGGGTTCGCGGCGTTGCGTTAGTTTGCGCCCATTAAAACAAAAGCCCAATGGAGCCCCCAATGAAAACTCTGCTGATTCTCACCTATCTAACAGCCATCGCGCTGAGCACTCCCGCCCTGGCCGAAAAATCCTTCACCGTAGTAACCGAAAATACGGTGGACGTTGCGAATCTCTTCACCCATCCGGATCTCAAAAAGGTGGATTCCGCTCGTGTGGGCGTTCCGGCGGGAATCGCTCATGCCTATACTCTTCGCGCCACGTACACGATCGTAGGAACAGAAGCCGAAGCGAAAATTCGCGAAGTGTCCGCCGGCTGCGATGGCATGGATGGCGCGATAAGCTGCTGGCCCGATCATTGGGAAGGTACGCTCGACTTCGGTAACCCTGGAAATCAAGTGAAGTGGGAGCTGATCGACGCCGTTTCGGGTAAAATCCTGAACACGAGAGCGGCACAGTTCGAGATCGGCCAGGTTTTCAACAGCGATCCTTCCCGCGATAAGATCAACTTTTTGGGCGCTCAAACCATGAATGCCGTGCGCCTTCCGTCGCAGCCTGAGCAAGAATACTTTCTCACGCAAGACCGGAATTTTTCGATCTTCTTCAGCGAAATGTTTTTAGATGCCCTCTACCGTGGGGCGCACCTGAGCATTGAATCGCTCGGGGGCGATCGCTATCGCCTAGCAGGAATAGACTACGTAGGCCAAACCGCGACTGGCGAATTCATCCCCGTCGTTCCCGGAGCGGAATTCCCCAATGCCGGAGTATGGCTCACTAAAAATCAGGATCAACAGCATCCTTACCTGATTGGAGAGCCCGGAAGCAGCTCGCCTTGGACCAAAATCATAGTAAGGCGCGTAGGTCTCTAACTCTGGGAGTCCTGGTAAACCAGGGCTTTGCAAGAGGCCGGCAAGAAGGCGTACACCTTATTACGATCCCTATCGTAGCCAATGGTGTGCGCTCCTTTTTCCGTCTTTATAGCTTCGAGCAGCTTCAGATTCGAGGTATCGAAAACCTCGATCACGCCGGGATCGCCGGTGGTTACGTACAGGCGCTTGAGGGCGCGATTGAAGAAAATTACGTCTGGAGTTCCCGCCAGCGGCGCGCGGGAAAGAATCGTTCCACGGTCTGCGTCTAACGAAATTAGATCGCCCGAGTCGCAGGCGCAAAACAAGGTTCGTGCCGCGAAATCCATATCGAGGCCGTGCGGGCCTGTTGCGGGGATTTCGAATGTTCGGGCGATCTTCCCGGGAGCTTCGCTCGAGATGCACACGATGCAGGCGGGATCACCCACGTTCACGAAAAACATCGCGCTCTTAGGATCGAAGATCGCCCAGCGCGTACGCCCGGGAACCTGAATGTGCGCGATTTTGGCGTTCGTGTTTACGTTCACCAGGGATACCGTGAAGGAAGAGGGAATCGCGGAATCCCCCACGTTCGCGGCGAGCAGTATCCCGCGCTCGGGGTCGAATGCCAGGCCGTTGGGCCGGATCCCCACGGGAACGATCTGCGCGTCGGTAAAAGAGTCGGGTGAAAAGATCCCAATCGTGTTCTCGCCTCGATTAGAGGAAAAGATTAAATTTCGTTCGTCGGAAACGAGCGTTCCCGCCACCCCTTTTAAGCCTTCGATGCTTCCGATATGCCGGTCGCTAGCGCAGTCGATGATCTCCAGGGAATCGTTCGCGGTGTGAGCCACAAATAGCTGCGCACTCTTCGCATGGTAGGCGGCATGGTCGAATCCGCCCTTTCCCGCGTGAGGCGGGAGCGCGATTTCGGCAATGAGCCTAAGGGGCATTTACCTAATTCCGTGCGGGGCCAGTCCGCTCAGGAAGTTAAGCACCAGCTCTCTGCGCTGAAGCTCATCGTCGCCCCAGAAGTTGTGCCCGCCATTCGGAAAGTAATGAACTTCCGGATTGCGGCCGGCCGCCCTGAGCGAGGCTTCGATCCGGTGGGTTTGGTCTACGGGCCAAACTTGATCCTTCTCCCCCACCGTGATCAGGATCGGCCCGTCGTATTTTTCGACTTCGATCCGGGTTTTTGCGGCGATATTCATCCCGGAAACCAGCCACGCGCTCTTCGTGAAATCCATTTTTGTGGGATCGTCGGGGCCGCAGCCGGGATTCCACTGGTAATCCGAATCGGGAGACGAGTCTGTACACTTGTCGATCCCCGCTTTGCAGAGCCAGCATGCCTTGTCTTGCCACGACCAGTTCCAGGCGGAATTAAATACGTCGCTCGGCGTATGCGCGATCAGGGCGTCGGGTCGATTTTCTTTCGTCGTCGGGAGGCTTCCGATAATCATGGCGAACTCAGCTCCGCGGGAGAATCCGTAGATGGCAACGCTCCGGTCGCTCTCGGGCTGCGTTCTCAGCCAGGCAACGGCATCCAGAACTTTGGTGGTCTCCACGTTCTTCAACGTTTCGCGCGGACCGACGAGCCCTCGCGTGCAATCGAAATAGCAATACACCAGAATCGTATAACCCTGTGTGGCGAGCACTTGCGCTTCGAGGTCGACAAAGGGCTCCGAGCCCCCTTCGCTTCCGTGCAGCATCAGAATCGAGCGGTGCGGGTGACCGTCGTTCGGCACGTACAGGCGAGATCCTTCGAAAGGCGTTCCTTTCACTTTCACGGGATAATCGCTGGCGAAACAGGAAAAGGGAACAAGCAGGGACAGCAAGATCAGGGACGCCTTCATTCCATGGCCTCCGACAAGATATTAAGAAGTAGTAGTGCGGCTTAATTGTATCGAGGATCAATGAATCGGCAAATGTTTCCAAGCTGCGCCAGTTGATTGGTGTTGGCCTAGCGTCTCATGTCTCTTTAATGGGCCGTAGGCCGTTGAAGTCCCGCTAATAACGCCATTTTCATGGCCGCAATTGGATTGCCAGCACATGAGCGCTCAGAAGACCGGTGCAATTAGATTCCCAGACGATTTAGAACTGAACCAGCCTCGGTACGCCAGGCCGCGATAACGTCTAGGACACGCCTTAGTCGCCCGAAAACTCAGGCGTCATACATTTCAGCCATCACCAATCAACTGGCGCAGCTTGAAATGTTTCTTAAGCTCGGCATTTTCCCAGTCAATGAAGGAACAGGCCTCGGCTCCGTTGGAAGAGCCCGCAATGATCTGCCCGTCTACCAGGATCGTGGGGGAAGAAAAGCGACGATAAGGATGGCCTTCTTCGAGCCCCTCTTGGGAGATTTCCGCAAAATGGTTCAAGCCGGAACCTTCGAGCAATGCTCGCGCTCGCGGCACTCCCGGGCAGCCGGCAAAGTAGATCAGCTCTACCTTAGGCATGAAAGCTGTCGAGCACGAGGCAGCGATCCGAAGGAGCTTGTTGCCCGCAGCGATCTTTCAATTTCGAAAGGGCCGAGTGGATTTTCCGTAGATCGGCGATCTTTTTTTCGATTTGTTGAAGTTTCACTTCCGCCTTTTCCACTACCTTCGCGCACGAACCGCTCGGCTTCGACCGAAGTGAGAGAAGCTCGAGGATTTCCTGGAGGGAAAAACCCAGTTCCTGGGCTCGCTTGATGAAATGAAGCCGATGAACGGTCTCTTCTGGATATTCTCGTACGCTACCGAGGTGTCTTTTTGGTTGCTGGAGAATTCCTTCTCGCTCGTAATACCGAACGGTCTCCACGCCAACGCCCGATAGTTTTGCCACTTTGCCAATCGTGAGCTTCATGCTTTAAGTACCCCACCAAACGACTGAATTCCCCTTACCAAAGCCTCTTGTAGGGAATAGAGCATTAGATAATTTTTCCCTGTCCCCTTTACGAAGCGCGCGAACTCGTCGCGAGAGGCGAAGAAGAGCATCTCGTCGCAGCTGTCGCCGTAAGAGACCACGACTCCGGGATCCGCCCGCACGATGCGATCTCCGTCTATCGAGAGGTGCATGGACTTTTTGTCTAACGCTGACTGAATGGAAATCTGCGCGGCTTTGCCAAACATGGCCGACATCCCCAGCGCATCGATCGCGCAGCGGGCGTGAACCGGCTTTTGCCCGTCTAAAGTAACTTCTACGCCGTGATCCAGGCTGGAGAAGGGCCAAAGAACTCTTATGGTATTGGTTTTGGGATCCACGATGTTCTGAATTCCCAAATTGGCAAGCTCTTGAATCGCCGCGCGCACTGGCTCGTCGGAATTGAATCCCAGCTTAAGCGATACCTCGTGAATCGAAGGGGCGCGCCCCAGTTCTGGCCAAAGGGGATAGATGCCTTTTTGGAAAACAAGTTTTGCTTGAGGGCTAAGCTGCCGCAACACGATTTCGATCTGGCTGGCGGTTTTGCAGTCGCTGGCCTGAGTGGATTGCCAGGCGAGGAATGCGCCGCCCGCGCCCAGAGCGCAGCTGCATACGGCAATTCCCACCAGGCTCTTTTTCCTTACGAACGCCCATAAGGCAAAAGCGCCAAAGAGGGCCGCCACGATCACGAGGGGAATTCTAAGGGCGGGTAAGATCGAAGCAATAGTGCCCAGCCCAATGCTTGCCAGCAGGCCGGCTAAGGGCGCCGCGGCCATTCCGCAGCCCACCGTACAGGCGCCGGCCAAGGCGGCGAGCCCCAGGCTTCCGCCCATTCCTGCGCAGGCGAGTTTTTCTTTTGAGCGAGCCATAAAACCTCCGTCATAGTCTATGACAGAAGTTTACGGTCCGTACCTAAGTACGGAGTCAAGCGGGACGAATTTTCCCGGGCGAGGTGCGTTATTGCTTCCAGCAGTAGCCGTAAATCTCACCATTATTCGCGTGCCGGTGAAAAACCAAAAACTTGCCGGCAATCTTGGTTTCGGAAAGCACTTCGTCGCCCACGCGCACGATCAGGGCTCCCGATTCCGTCGTGAGCGAGCTATCGCTGGCCAGGGTAGATACCGCGAAGAATCCGTAACTGGAGGCCGACCCCGAGCTAACGTCAAAGGCCGCGCAAGGAATCATATCTTGATGGCCCGGAAAGGCCGGGCCCACGTTCGGGGTTTGGCTCCGGCAAATTCCCATCGAGGTGGCGGTGGCCACCGTGGGGGCGGAACTGGCGACATAAATGCAATTTGTATAAGCGGCTCCGCGGGTGAAATCGTTCGGAAAAGTGGCGGGAGCGGAGGCGTCTGTGAACATCTTTTGGAGGCTGGTAAAGTAGTCTGCCGCCATTGCCGGCGTAGTGATCACCAGGCCCATGCTTAGAAGCTTGAGTAGCTTTGCCATTTGTTCTCCTAAGGTACGATTGTTACTTAATTATTAGCGCTGAATCACCGCTTGAGTTGGCGATTTTTCGATGTTAGATCCAGCACGGCTTCCTTAACAGAATCGAGCGCCCATGGGAATGAAAACGTCGGGACAAGTGCTGGTGCTTTGCCTCGCATTTGCGGGGATCTCCACGGCTGCGCAGGCGGACCTCGGGCCCTTGCCGGGCGGCCCGCCTGCCCCTACAGGCGATTCCATTCCCGCGATCGTTTTGGATAAGGACGGCCAGCCCACGCAAGTGTCGATGTCGAGCCAGATCTCCGCCGATCACCTTCCGCAATGGATCGCCACGGTGAACGATTCGGTGCTCCCCATTCTAGACAAAATTCCGCCCAGCCGTGGCTGGATGCTGAGAACGGTCGCGGTGGGAATGACCGTTCAAGTCGAAGTGGATGCCGGAAAATTCGATATCGGATTCTTGCCGCGAGGGCGCCTCGTCTATACCAACAATAAAACTCCCACCTGGCCATGAATACTCTTCTCGTTGGCCTTGTCGGATGTCTTTTACTTACGCCGGCGGCGCATGCGCTCGATCTGCCGCACGTGCCGAAGAATTGGGTTGTTCTTCCCGAGGATGATTCCTCCGCCCATCTCCCGCAAGCGGCGGCGCTTTCGAATAACGCCGATCTAGGCTCCGCCGTGGATCATATGCTGGCGTACGAAGGCAAGAACATTGATCGATTCGCCGAGCCTCCCCCTTCTCTCGATCTGAGTTTCGGCAAACTCTATCCCAAAGACTGGACTCCCTGGCGCCTGGAATTCTACATCCAGGATTTGGCTCTCACGGCCTCGGGTGGTATCGGGATACTGGAGATGAATGCCAACGCGACGCTGGGATTTGCGTGGCGCCGTCACCATAAATATCCTTCCTTTACGCAGCCTGCCGGCAATGCTTTGCCGCCGCTCCCGGAAGAGCAACCGTCCTTGCCCATCGATTCCGACGCGTCCACCGCCGAAATCGCGCGAGAGATCGAGCCCACGCTCCAGGCCCTCTTTGCTACCGGAAAAATCAAGGATGTTGCGGAAGCGCGGAAAAATCTTCTGAGCTCCGTTTCATTGATTCAGAACGTTCTCTCCACAATCGATACTGAAGGCCACTCGAATTGGTACGTGTCGATTATCCGGTTCGATCTCACGGTCGATCTTTCCGGGAAGATTTCGTTCGGTGGGAGTTCGCTCAAGTTCGGCGATATCTCGCGCATCCGTTTCGATTTCCGGCGGATCGCGCGGATAAAGCAGCCCAAACCATCCCCCACTCTTCCCCTGCCTAATCCACCCACGGGAATTTCAAAAGTGGCTTTGTCGCTTAAGGAATTTATCATCAGCGTTTCCGAAGATCTGGAAAGCGCGGCGAATACCGAGATGCCGGGCCATGATTTCAAGGCCTATCAGTTCCGGGTGGGCTTCGGCGCCACCCAGGGCGGCAAGATCGGCTTCGTAAAAGGCAACGTTACGGCCGTGGGCCAGATCCACTTCGGCCGTAAAGTGGTAAAGCCGCCGGTAGATGGGGCCGTAGCTTCTCTGAAAAAGCCCGGAATTTTTCTGATTCTGGAAAACCACCCGGCTCCGGCGCACCTTGAATTCGCCGCGAAGAATAAGATCAAGATGCCCGAGGTAGCCCAGGATCAAGTGGCGTACGAAGTTCCGAGAGATCTAATCCGCGAAGGATTGGTGAATGCCTTGAAGATTGGAATGTTCTTTGCCGACCGCGCGGCGGGAGTAAGCGGCCTATCCCAAAATTGGAAGGTTTATGACATGCGAACGCAGCTGGATCTTTCTCTAACTGGCGGAGTGGGCCTCGCCACCATCAACGTTCTTGCCAAGGGCTTTCAGAGCTCCTTTGAAATCGACTACTTCAATGAAAAATTTTAAAGCGGTTCTTATCTTAGCTAGCGCAATGGCTTTCGGTGGCGGGAATTGTTTCGCCGAGCCCGACGTCACTTTGTCAAAAATCCTGAGCGACCAGATCCTCCGTACCGACCAGGAAATCACCGCGCGCGATTTGGGCGGGTTCTCCTCGGTGCCATTAGCCACCAACGACAACGAAGCTTACGTTCTCTCCCACATCTGGATCCGGCTCGCTTTCGACGTGGAGGTAAAGGTGCCTTTTCTCAGCCTTTCCGCGGTGCCCGACGTGGAAATGATCTATCAGAAGCCGCTTCCTGGCGACTGGGACTGGTACACCCGCTAGCGAGTATGTTTTCCCATGGGGAAAGCCGCGAATTACCGCTAAAATACTCTAGGAGATATTTTATGAAATATGCGGCATTTCTGGGATTGTTGATCTTTTCCTCCAAGGTCCTGGCGCAAGACTGCTGCACGGCCACCGTCAACTCCGTGAATCCAAAAACGCAGATGACGAACTGCTCTATCGTGCTCAATAACAAGCAGAAGCCCATGTTCACGACCAATTCACCCGAGGCCTGCAAAGTTTCGTGCGGAACGGTGAAGACGGCTTGTAAAGGCCCGGGCGAACCGTATTACCAAGACGATAACGGCGATATTGTTTATAAGTCGGAAGAGCCGAACACCGACGAGGCTTCCCCGAAAGACAATCCTTCCACGCAGGAAGAGCCGAAGAAAATCCAAGGTAACGGCGAGCTCTAGGCCGGTGTTTGCACGGCGGCTAGGGCTGGCGGGAGCCGGCTTGAATTTGTAGTCGCCGGCGACTTGGGCTATAACGCCGCCATGAAAATCTTCTTCCTTTGCCTTAGCCTGCTCCCTACCCTTTCCTACGCCGATGGTCCTCTCACCATCCACGGGGGCCTGGAGAACGTGGCCCTCAAAGGGAGTATTTCCTTTCTTCGCTGTGTGCCCCCCGCTCCAGGCGAAATCGCCACCTGCCGCCGCTCCGAAGTGCCGCCTCAATCCTTCGTGGTGAATCTCACCAATACCGCCGATGAACCGGGCATTTCTGGGGAAGCCGTTCTGAAGGCCGCGCAAGACGGAATCGCTTTCGAAGCCACGATCGCCGTTAACAAAACTTACACGGCCGACGGCACCGCTCAATACAAAGTGGAAGCGTATCTCGACGAGAGCAGCTCTTTCGACTTCGTGGGCCGCGCGATCGTGAAGCAAGACATCGCCGGTCTGAACGAAATTATTTGGACGGGAAAATCTCTCAGCGCGGGCGGCATTACGCTTACGCCCTTTATCACTCTGGCCTCTACGCGAGAGTCTCGTTAATTCGCCAGTTTTTTTCCCGGTTTCATCATCGGTGTGAGCGCTTGATACTTCCGGTGAACTACGTCGAAGATGGTGAGTTCCTCAGTGGTATCGTTGGTGGCGAAAAATCCGTCACGCAGGGGTGCCAGGCCGTCCATGCCGGAGTCCGCGGCCGGTGTGCGCGGTTTGGTCCAGGAGGCTGGATTGCGCGGAGTTTTATCGGCGCCGTCGTTAGCGCCCATTTTTTTCTTCAGGGTATCCCGCAGCGCTAAGGAGTTTGTCTTTTGCTGCCCGCTTTCGCCCAGGTTCACGGCGAATTTATTGGGGTCGCCGGTGAGATCGCCCGGGGCGAGCTTGCTGGCCTGGTCGAGGGCTTCGGTAAGTTTGGCTTCGGGGATTTTGTCGCCGACCACATCGAAAAGGGCGGCGGGGCCCCCGCCGGAGCCGAGCATCTTGTGAAGGTAGTCTTCCGGAGGTACTCCGAAATTTTTCTCGAAATCGGCCAGCGATTGCTTGGCGGCGTCGCCGTTGAGAATGGCGTTGTCGGGAGTGTAGCCGCTGGCGTTTTTTGCCATCACTTTGGCGGTGCCAAAGTTCTGCTGGCAGTTGGCGTAAAGAGCTGGAGAATTCCCCGGGTCGGTCAGCTGCGTGTTTGCCCCCTGGGCGCAGAATATTGCGCCGATCGTGGCGGCTTGGTTGGCACCGAGGGAAGCAACTTCGTTAGCGTCGGCGAGGGAGCTGGTTTGCCTTCCGTCATTTGTAGTGGATACTTTGTTTATGGTGGCCGTGTCGATGCTGGTGCTCACGGCGGAAATAAAGTTTGCTGCGGTGTTGGGATTGCTAGTAGTGGCGGTTTGCAACGCCGCAGAAGTATCGGGCGCCTTAGGAGCTTCGGGAAGACAGAGCGCAATTATACCTTCGTCTCCCTGCGAGCACGCGCAGGCCGCATAATCGGTGGTTTCGGCCTGCGCTATCGTAGTGGCAACGGGAGCGCTGCCGTTGTAGACGTCGCATCCAGCAGCGCATGTGCAACCTTGCGCGGCCGATGGCGCCAGGCACAACATCGCCAAAGCCAGCAAGAGCCAGCCTGGGCGGAGCGCCATTTTTCCGGAAAACACCATAGGGGCTTAACGGCAAAATTCCCGAAATTCTTTAGTTATTCCCAGGGGATAATTCCCTTAGGAACCAGGGGCTTTTCCGATAGGGGCGCGTTCGGGACAACCCGCAATTATGAGAATGATTATCAATTAGTTCTTGCCTAGCCGTGGGGCTCTCTTATACAAGCAAGGGCTAACCCCGTCTTAGAGGATATTCCGGATGCGCTTGGCTCTTCTCGTTGTTTTTCTCTTCGCCGCGTGCAACATCGCCCACGCCGGCGAGCCGCTCTTCGGTTACGTGTACACCACCGACACCACCCCCGCTGATAAGTGGGAATTCGAGCAGTGGATCACCGACCGCGAAGGCCAAGCCGGCGGCCGTTTCCACCACGTGCACTTCAACTCCGAAGTGGAGTACGGCGTTACGGATCGTTTCCAGATTTCCGCCTACGGAAACTTCATGTACGACAACGACAGCGGCAACAGCGTGCGCGGCCGCACCGAGGGAATCGAGATCCCCTTCGATCACGATCCGAATACACCCTATACCGCGTTCCGTTTCGACGGTGTGTCTTTCGAGTTCCTCTACCGCTTCCTGAGCCCTTATACCGATCCGCTGGGATTTGCGCTCTACTTCGAGCCGGAGTTCAGCCCTCGCGACGGCGGCTTCGAGTTTCGCAGCATCTTCCAGAAGAACTTCTTCGACGACCAGCTCGTTCTCGCGCTGAACACCTGGATCGAATTTGAAAACGAAGACGGAAGCAACCTCGTAGGACCCGACGATCCGCCGGCCGATGGCTCCCCTTCCAAGGCCACGATGCTGGAAGAAGACCTGGGCGCTTCTTATCGCGTTACCTCCAACTGGTTCGCGGGCCTCGAGTTCCGCAATCACAACGAGTATCGCGACTGGGGTATCAAGCACTCCGATCAGGATCACACCGCATTTTTCCTCGGCCCCAATATCCACTACGCCGCGCAAAAATGGTTTTTCACTCTCTCGGCTTTGCGCCAAATCGGTGCGGTGGGCTTTAAGCCCGGGCAGCGAGCGCAGATGCAGGGCAATCTTCTCTACGGCGATGAGCACACTACGTGGGACGGAATTCGTCTCAAAGTGGGATTTCCTTTCTGAGCGCGAGATTTCCCCGGCAGGGTTTGCCCGAGATTTTGCAGCCGATCTACTTTGACTTCCACTGGTCGCAGCCCAAGCTATGGGCCTTAGCAATCGCGCCCGTGGAAATGGCGATGGCCGAGCTAGAGTGGTCGTTCGCTTTCCCGGTCTTGGCCAGCGATCCACCTCATCGAGTATACGACTTAACTCCGGAGGCCGTGCTCGCCTCGCCGGAGAGCCATCCCGTGCACTGGCAAAGGGTTCTCTCGGCCGACACGTCTTTTCCTCTCCATGTAATGAAGTGGCGCGGGCGATGGCTCGTGATGGATGGCTTTCACCGTCTCATGAAAAGGAAAACGGAGAGGGCGGCGCAGGTAAGCGCCATTCAAGTGCCGGAAAGTGCGATCGCGGAGATCAGCCCGGATCCTAGTCTTCCGGCCGACTTCCTCAGATTTGAACTGGCGAAGCGGGATTCCGGCGGTTAGCGGCGGCTTTCGATCCAGGCGCACGCATTGAGATTCTTGAGCTTGCAGGCTCTCGAATAGTAAACGCGCGCGGCTTTGGTATCGCCCGAGAGCTCCTCGGCTTTTGCCAGCTGCCAAGCTAGGTAGCGAGGCTCCAGCGTAGGAGCTTTTTCTTCGAGCAGCGTTTGATAAATCTTCACGGCATTTTTGCCGTTACCGTCGCTCAGCTCGATCATGCCCAGCCAGTTCCGGCAGGCGGGATCGCTGGGAAATACCTTCAGGCAATCTTGGGCGGCGGCTTGTAGTGCTTCGGGCGATCCGCTGCTCATTTCCGCTTCCACCCGAGTAGACAAGCAGGCATACGATTTCGGGAGCTTTTCCAGACAAGCCGCTAACGCGGCTTTCGCCCCGGCGATATTATTTTCGCGCATCAGAAGTTTCGGGCGCCCTTCCAGGGCCAGCGCGGAGCTAGGCACGGCGTTCTGCAGAATTGTCTCAGCCACGCCGAGCTCGTTATTCGTGAGGGCCCGTTCCAGTTCTTCGGCGGTGACGGGAGCATCGGCGGCCACGAGCGGCGCAGAAACGGAGGCAGGTGCGGCTTTCGATACGGGGGCTATGATCTGCGCCGTGGGCGATTTGCTCGCGGTCGCCCGGAGATAAACAACGCCGGAAAGAAAAGAAGCCGCCAATAGAGGGAGTATGATTTTGGCCTTCATCATTAAATATTTTAATGCAGTTCGGAGGGTGCCTTCTATAGCGATTTGTCGGCGATTTGAGAGGGATACGGCCTGGGCGGGCCACACGGTGGCGTTCTTTTAGGATTTCTCCCTGTTATTCCGATAAGAAAGCGAAATGCTTGGAATGAGCCACTCTAGAATCTTAACCGTTTTGGCCATCGCCGGAACGCTGCTCTCCCTCCCGCCGCGCGCGCGTGCCTGTTCGGCGTTTGAATTCGGCGGCGCCTCCCAGGGGGGTATCGCGCACAACGTAGACTGGTATACCCAGCTCGGAGCAGCCGGGGTGTTATTCGTGAACGCTCGCGGAGTGGAAAAACAGGGAGAGCTTTTCGGCGAGAGCGATGCCCCCGCGCACTGGACCTCCAAGTACGGTAGCCTCACCTACACCATCACCGGCCGCGAATTTCCCGCCGGCGGCCGCAACGAAGCCGGGCTCAGTGTTCAAGCGCTGATGTTTACCGGGCGATTCCCTACTGCCGCCGAATCTCCGCTTCCCGCACTCGGGGCTACGCAATGGGTTCAGTACCAGCTCGATACGGCCGCTACGTTGCAAGACGTGATCGCCAACGCGGCTAAAATTCGGCCGGTAAGCAAATCGGTGGTGCATTACTTCGTGTGCGACCGCACCCATCGTTGCGCCATTTTCCAGTTCGTGAACGGAAAGCTGCTCCAGTATTCGGGCGCGAGCCTTCCAACCGCTACTCTCACCAATAGTATTTATACCGATAGTGTTCAGGCCTGGCACGACTGTGCCACGGCCGGAAAGTGCACCTTTGCCACTAACTCTTTAGAGAGATTTTCGCACGCCGCCGAGGCTCGCACGCAGTTCACTTCCGGCGCCGATCCGCTGCAATTTGCGGCCGCAAATCTGGAAAAGATCGCGCAAACGGAACAACTAGGCTCCCCGCTCTATTTCACCACCGGCGGCAACTGGCAAAATTGGGCAAAGATTAGTCTCTCGGCGCTCGATTTTTCGTGCGAACGGGGTGGCCGCTTTTTGGAAATAGACTCTTCGCTCAGCGGCGAACAGGCGGGCAATCTGAATCCTTACTCGCCTAGCATTCAAACCAAGCTCGCCGCGCAGATGCCGCTTTCCGATGCCTCTCGCCAAGCGCTGGTGGCCTTCCCGGCGGTAAAAACGAAATGCTCGGCCAGCAGCAAGCCGAGATAGAGCCGTCCGAAACCGTGTATTGATGGTTTGTTCCCGGTTTCATAAAATCGGGATTTTTCCCGATAAGAACAGAGATGTCTTTCCTCCGGAAAATTATTTTTGCGTCCGCTCTCGCAGGCGGGCTTCTCGCCGGGCTGCCTACCGCGCTGGCGTGCCAATGCGGGCCAGGCTGCTCCGTTGTGGGAGCCGGCCCGGAAATTTTAGCGGGAGAAGCAATTAACGTTTACAACGTCACGGCCACCGCGGGCAGGACATACTGTTCCTGCCAAGGGGGAGTGTCGAATGGAGGCGAAGGCGACGTAGCTGATTTCACCAT
>Ga0207102_1002_pt1 | contig 39773 bp, 30 predicted proteins | sample Alteio_BWMinHeat_80_FD_153573 | JGI IMG/M metagenome (GOLD analysis project Ga0207102, IMG submission 153573) | Enriched cells from forest soil in Barre Woods Harvard Forest LTER site, Petersham, Massachusetts, United States -... | ecosystem: Environmental > Terrestrial > Soil > Temperate forest >... | reverse complement strand
AGGCATGGCCTCATACGCATCAGGCTAACGGCAGATTCCGTAGCGATCCTGCCGTTAGCCTGATGCGTATGAGGCCATGCCTCCGCACTTCTGAGAAGCTGGATCGGGGTCTGGATTGACAACGAGCATTGGGGTCTGGATTGACAATGTTGACAATCTTTAAGAAACCTCACAAACGAATCAATAAAGAGCGTTCTTAAAGATTGTCAACATTGTCGGTCCTGACCCCTCAACTAATATCAATCACAACAGGTGCTAAACGACTATTTTTACTTAAAGTTTAAACTAGATAAACTCGTTTAAGGCGTTCAGAAGAAGTTCGATGCGGAGATTTTTTAGGTGGGAGGTCATTTCGAGCCGCTTCCACTGAACCGACTTTGTGTTGTATTACAAACGAATACTTTCCATCATGTCTAGCTGCTGCATACATTCGAGTCTGCCACCCCAGTTTTTCGTCCAATTCGTCATCTAAACGCCTTACATCAGAAGGTTCATGAACAATTTGTGCTCCAACTAAAACGATTTTCTTGGGATCAAATTGAAGTAATCCTGGATCCTCATTCAGACATGTACCAGGTTCGGCATAAACAACAATCATGTTTGTAGGCTGGTTAAGGCGATTGTTTATCATTAGTTGTAACAGATTTTGTCTTATTCCGTCTAAATTAAGTCGACCTGCTTCAGATCCCACTGTGCGGTCAACAGGAGTGTAATGCACAATCGCAAAATTATGTCTTTCACGAATAGATTTGGAAAGATAACCCACTCCTTTAAAAATACTCCCTAAGAGAAGACCTGGAACCAATAATACAATCGAAACAATAACTCTCAACCACGTTTTTTTAGGTTTACCATATTCTCCATATTCTCCATATTCCTTCTCATGAACGACTCTTACTCTGTTGTCGTCTGCGCTAGCACTTAGTGATATTGTAACTTTATCCCCGTTAAATAAACAACGGACGGGTGTTAAGCAAAAATTTCCAAAAGCTACAGGGATACCAGCACAGCTAAATGAATAGTTCACTATTCTTGTATTCAAAAATACGCTTAAGCTTTCCATCTAATTACCTACAAATGTTAATTGTTATTAAAATAACCAATAAAAATTCCATTATACATGATTAAATTTTATTTATCAAGATAAAAAAAACAAATAAACAACAAATAAAAAAAATAATAGATAACTCACCTTACGCAAAACCTATTTAAAGCGAAGGTCGCGAAGAGGGCGAAGAAATAATAAGCCGAAGGCTTGGAATGCGAAGCATTTTTCGAGTGCGAAGGCATGGCCTCATACGCATCAGGCTAACGGCAGATTCCGTAGCGATCCTGCCGTTAGCCTGATGCGTATGAGGCCATGCCTCCGCACTTCTGAGAAGCTGGATCGGGGTCTGGATTGACAACGAGCATTGGGGTCTGGATTGACAATGTTGACAATCTTTAAGAAACCTCACAAACGAATCAATAAAGAGCGTTCTTAAAGATTGTCAACATTGTCGGTCCTGACCCCTCAACTAATATCAATCACAGCAGGTGCTAAACGACTATTTTTACTTAAAGTTTGTGAAGATCCTCAAAGCTTGTTTAGAAAGGGGTCAGGACCGACAATGTTGACAATCTTTAAGAACGCTCTTTATTGATTCGTTTGTGATGTTTCTTAAAGATTATCAACATTGTCAATCCAGACCCCAATGCTCGTTGTCAATTCAAACATAAATCCAGCTTCAAACAATCAAACACATTCAGCAGCACTTCTTGGACTGCTAATAGTCGGATGAAAAACGATCATGACAACTGAAAAAAAAGACAAAACGTGTACGCTCTATCTTGTTCGCCATGGAGAGACTAAGTGGAATCAACTGGGCAAGATTCAAGGGCATACGGATATAAAGCTATCTGAAAGGGGTTTAAGCCAGTCCGAAGCGCGCACTGAAACATTTTGCGATAATTTTTTCTCCGGCGTCCTCGCGTTTATTTTTTACATTACATAAAAATAAGAATTTTTTATATAATCCCGCTGTAACCGAAAGATCGTCTTTTTCTTAATCGACGCATTTCATTTACACGTCCCCTTCATCCATCACACTAGGAAAAAATGACGAAAAAACCTCATTCAGCGCAATACCTAGGTGCAGCGCGCGATTACTGGTGGAATGAAGACTTCTTAGAATTAATAGCAAAAAGATGGGATCTTGACAAGGTCTCTTCTCTGCTTGATGTGGGATGCGGCGTCGGTCATTGGGGACAATTGCTTTCTGACTTTCTACCAGAACATGCACACATATCAGGTATTGATCGGGAGAAAACATGGATTCACAAGGCGCAAGAAAGAACTAAGGGTTGTGAAAAGCGCTTTGATTATCAAGTGGGGGTCGGAGAAAAGATCCCCTTTCCCGACGCATCCTTTGATATGGTGACCTGTCAGACACTTCTCATTCACGTTAAAGACGTACAAGTCGCATTAAAAGAAATGCTCCGTGTATTAAAACCCGGAGGACTTCTAGCTGTTGTAGAAAGTAATAATTGCGCTAGCCAGCTCATTTTCGACTCGCTTTCCTCTCAAGATTCTCTTGAAGATCGACTTAATGCGATTCGCTTCCATTTAACGTGCGAACGGGGTAAAGCTAATCTTGGAGGAGGCTTTGAATCTGTCGGAGATTTAATTCCCATGCATTTTCAACAATTAGGAGTAACCGACATTCGCGTTTATTTATCGGATAAAACTTCAGCTATGATCCCTCCTTATGCCGATGCAGAACAGCAAGCTTATATCGAAGAATTAAAGAGTTGGTATGAATCCAAATACATCGTGTGGAATAAGGAAGATACATTGAAATACTTCTTAGCCGGCGGGGGTAAGCCTGGAGAATTTGATGGGTTATGGACTGCGCTCAAAACAAGCTTTAAGAACATCTTAGATGCCATTGCTGACAAAACTTATCACTGCTCAGGTGGCAATATATTCTATTTAATTTCGGGTAGAAAAAAATAAGTTTTTAGGAGAAATTATCATGGCAGCACCCGCCGCATCTGCGTCTTCATCAGCGTCAGCATCACCCTCAATCTATCTCCAATCTTCAACCATTTCATCTGCCACCGATCGCTGGATTTCGAAGCTTAAAAACTATCCTTCACTTGATGGTGCGATCCAAAAAATAATACTCAATAAGCTACCATGGAGTGTTTTAAGCAATCTTTATACCTGCATCAGCACTCGTAAGGCAGAATGGCTTCCCCACCTCCAGAATCTCAAGATTTATTCTGTTAACCAAGACGGTTTTATAGAAGCAGTCCATCGTAATGATTGGATAACGATGGAATCTATGCGATCAGTTGCGCGTAAGATAAATGCTCTTGTTCAGGTGGATGCTTGTTTTACGCAATGCCCCGACAACTCAATTCAACGAAACGCAGCGCACCTAAATACCTCCATGGGATTCATAAGGGATCTAGACGATGCTACGTTAGTGGGAATTGCTATAGGACTGGCGGGTCATGATGCGCGCTGGAAACTATTCGCAGATGGGCTGGGTTTTGAAACTAATGAACTGTTCAACGATCTACCAGTTACCTCTTACACAGTTCTCAAACGCTGGATTACAAGAAATCCAAACGGGACTCTGTTTCGCCTTCATTTCGAAGCTAAGTTGCTCCAAATGGATAATGTATGCGATTATTTAGAGGCGATTCCCTTAGAAGGAATACCGCGCGTGCGAAATTTACCAAGATTTGAGCCTTATATATATCCAAAAGTGGTGACAAGGTATCATCTCGAACGCCTAGAGCATTATTCTGCTCCAGAAGGAATCCATTGGCATTCCGTATCCGTAAGTCTCGGCCTTCCTCCCATACACACTAATCAACAGAGTATTCATCGTGACGTAATGTGGCAACTCTCCAGTGTTAATTATCAGTCATTTTTGAAAACCTCTGCAATAGAAGATCAAACCATGTTAAGGCTTCAGAACGAAGTTCTTGACGGAATATTTGAGCCAACAAGCCCCGGAGGCATTACGTATTCGCAAATGGTTTATTTAAGCGAAGCCTTCAACCACTTTAACAAAATAAAAGAATTAGAAAAGCTAAAAAAAGCCAGAGAGGCTGCTCATAGATATTATGGTTTTGAGGGATTGAAGCCCGGACCTCAATGGGGGGATGCTGATAACAATTGGGAATCCCCACTCACAGTCGCTACGTTAGCATCACGTTTTTTTATACCTAACGTGAAAAGAAATCATTCTTTATCTTTTAAAGAGTTTTTCTTTTTATTCTGGCAGTATCCTGTAGGGGCAAATTTAAATTTAACTGATTTCTGCACTAACATGATGGAGATCATGAGGGCAAACAAAGGTGAAAAACTTGCCGAGCTATTTGAAAAACTCTATTTAGACCTCAAACCGATGCGTTCGTATGATGAGCAGTTGGGTATGGCCAACAACCTCGCCAAACAGCAACAAAAGCAACAGCAAATGCAACAAGCTGCGGCAAGCTCTAGCGCGGTAGCAATACCGCAGATCTCTCAAAGGAAAGAGGGTGAAGAAGATCTTGAAGAGCAGATTGAAGGCTGCCCTCCAGGTGGAGCAAAAGTTAAAAGGAATGAAAATGGATGTAGAATCTGCTTCAGCAATGATATTGAGGTGGTCATTTTACCTTGTGCACACTTTGGATACTGCTTGCGATGCTTAGAAACCTTAGCGACATGCCCTTCTTGCGCAAAACCGATCCAACAAAAAGTGACAGTAATCAAGGTTTGACGGACGGTATGCGGTAACTGGCACGCTGAGGCAAAGCCTCCGCACCCCAGAGAAGCTGGACGGGGTCTGAATCGATATTAGTAATCTGTTACTTGGGTGCTCCAAAAATGCTGCGCATTCGAAGCCTTCGGCTTATTACACACTTGTAATTGTCAGCCCCACACTATCCCATTGCCTAAAAAACTGATTTTTGAGTATTCTTTATCATATAACAATTCCTTTTTAATCCATTAACCAAGAAATCCCCATTTATGAACCGCGTTTTTTCTTCAGACCTTACCAAACATCTTAATCAAGAAGTCACTCTAAAGGGGTGGCTCAATAACTTGCGTTCATTTGGAAAACTGAACTTCCTGATTTTAAGGGATAAAACGGGTCTCTCACAGGTTGTCATCCAAGAAAAAGAAGAATATGAAAAAATTGCGCACTTGCAACCGGGCTCCATTTTAAAAATTACGGGACAGGCTGTAGCTTCCTCCCAGGCTGAACTAGGCGTTGAAATCATCAATCCAAAAATCACCGTCGACGTGCCCATTACCGAAATTCCACCTGTCGAATACTATAAACCAGAACTGGGGTGTGATCTAGAATTTGCGCTCGATCATCGACCCATTGCGTTGCGCAACCGCCAACTGCAGGCTGTCTTCAAAATACAAGCAGAACTTACCCATGCATACCGCCTCTATATGCACGATCAGGTGAAAGCTGTCGAATACTTCGCTCCCAACATCATTGGAGCGTCCTCAGAGGGCGGTGCGGAATTTTTTAACGTCGATTACTTTGGCTATACTGCCACCCTAGCCCAAAGCAGTCAGCTCTACAAACAGATCATGGTCGGAGTCAACGAACGGGTCTTTGCTTTAATGCCCTTCTTTCGCGCTGAAAAATCCAACACGACACGACATCTCTCTGAGGGTAAACAGCTTGAGTTTGAGATCGGTTTTTTTGACCATTGGCATGAAATCATGGATCTGCAGGAAAACGGCATTAAATTCATTCTGAATTACCTAAATGAACAGTGTGCAGCAGAAATCGCGATCTTAGGTGGAAACATTGTGAAAGCTCCGCAAGATGTCCCTTTTCCACGCATTACCTTTGCCGAGGCCCAGGAGCTCTATTTTCAACGCACAGGGATCGACGAACGACATGAACCGGATTTAAGTCCAGCTGCCGAACGCGAACTGTGCCGCTATGCCATTGATGAGTGCGGAACCGACCTCATCTTCATCACCGATTGGAAAACGAGCAAACGTCCCTTTTATTCCTTTCCGAAAGAGGATTGTCCTGACCTCACCAACACTTTTGACTTACTCTGTGCCGGAACGGAGATCACCTCAGGGGGGCAGCGCCGTCACACTTATGAGTCGATGATCGAGGGGATAAAATCTAAGGGAATGGATCCGGAAAATTTCCTAGACTACTTAAGCATTTTTAAATATGGAATGCCCCCACATGGTGGATTTGGAATCGGACTCGAGCGCTTGACCATGACGCTATTAAAGCTCAAAAACATCCGTGAAGCATCCCTTTTCCCAAGCGATCCAAAACGCATTGCTGGAAACAAGATCAAATCCAAGATCTTCTTTGGTAGCGAGAACATTCGCAATGAAATCATTCGCCTTATTAAATCAAACGAAATGGATTTCCAGCACTTGACGCATGAGCCAACACCAACTTCAGAAGATTCAGCCCGCGTCCGAGGCACCCGCATGGAAGAAGGCGTTAAAGCGCTGATTTTAAAAGGCAAATCATCCAAGAAAAACTACCAATTCAATATTCCTTCACATCTTAAACTCGATATGAAGGCAGTGGCGACACTGACCGGTGAAAAATGTGAATTTGAAGAGCCCGCAGTGATCGAAGAGCGTTTTGGGTTGAAAATTGGCAGCGTGCCCCCTTTTGGTTCGCTGCTCAATCTGGACACATTTTTTGACGACAAGATCAGCGATTGCGAACGCGTCGCCTTTAACTGCGGATTAACCACGGAGTCCATTGTCATTAAGGCCAAGGATTTGATTCAACTCGCGCAACCAAAAATGGCGTCGTTCACCAAGGTTTAAACGCAGAGGATACAGAGGGCGCAGAGATTGCTGAAAGCTTTATAAAAACAAAAATGTGATAAAATTTTTAACTGTATTGAGGGTATCTGAACTGTTATCCTATATTCCTACTCTATGTTCTCTGTGTTTAAAATTTTATCACATTTTTGTATCTATATAAAACTTTCAGTAATCTCTGCCCCTCTGCGTCCTCTGCGTTTAATTCAACTCTTAGATTATTCTTTTGACCCGAATCACACTTTTTCCTAAAATGAACAATAGATCAACCCCTACCATTTGTACTAAATCTTTAAACAAGAACTGAATGAGCACTTTTACAGACTTTTTCTATTCACTAGGAAGTTATTGGTTATTAATCACTTCCGTTATGTGGGTGATCCTTAGGGGTCCACCTAGCTGGACTTTGATCCGCAATCAGATGTATGAAATCGGAGTGCGCTCATTACCTGTGGTGGCCATTACGGGTTTTTCCACAGGGATGGTCTTGGCTGCACAATCCTTTTTTCAACTCTCGGATAAAGGTCTGGCGAGCGCTACTGGCTTGATGGTAACGAAAGCTATGTTGGTCGAACTCGGCCCCGTGTTGACAGCGTTTATGGTAACAGGTCGTGTAGGTGCTTCCATTTGCGCGGAATTGGGGACGATGCGCGTTACCGAGCAGATCGATGCGTTAAGTTCCATGTCGGTTAACCCCATGCGTTATTTGATTGCGCCGAGGTTTATTGCTGGCATCACCATGCTCCCACTACTCACAATCTTCAGCTGCATTATGGGTATTATTGGGGGTTACATGATGGCAGTCTATTATTACGACATGCCCCCCACATCATACCTTGACCCCTTGCCTGACCACATCACAAACTTTGATGTCTTTACAGGTATCGTAAAAGGCTTTGTTTTCGGAGTGATCATCATCACAATTTCTTGCTATCGCGGCATGACCACAACAGGCGGTGCGGCAGGCGTCGGCCGCTCCATAACAAATAGCGTCGTTGTTTGCTATACAGTCATCCTTATCGTTAATTTCTTGCTTACCGTCGCATTAAATAATGGCTATACGTACTACAACAACTGGTTGGAGGGGATGTTATGACAAAAAATAACAATAACCACACCTCCCAAACTGAACCGTTACAAGATGATAAAAAAGTCCTTATTTCAGTACGCGATCTCTGTAAAAGCTATGGCAAATTAGAGGTTCTTAAAGGACTTTCTCTCGATATCTATGAAGGAGAAACAGTTGTTATTTTAGGTCGTTCAGGTGTGGGTAAGAGCGTTTTACTGCGGCAAATTATTGGAATCGAACAACCTAACAGTGGATCCATTTTGATTGCAGGAGAAAAAATTGGAACTAAAGTAAAAAATCGCAGCAAGCCCTTGCACAAATTAGGCATGCTTTTTCAAAGTTCTGCCCTTTTCGATTCCATGTCTGTTGGGGATAATACCGCCTTCTATCTTAGACAGAATGAAAGCAATCTAGGGGAAAAAGAAATTACAAGACGCGTTGCAGAAGCTTTAGAGATGGTCGATTTAAAAGACACGCAGTCCAAAATGCCATCAGAGTTATCCGGGGGAATGCGCAAACGCGCAGCTCTTGCACGTCTGATCATCTATCGACCTGACATCATTTTGTATGATGAGCCGACAACAGGATTGGATCCTATTACAGCGATGCAAATCAACGACCTCATTAACCGCATACAAAACGAATTGAACTCGACAAGTATCGTTGTCACGCACGATATCCGATCGGCCATTGAAGTAGGCGATCGACTGGCCTTTCATAGCCATGGGAAAATTACCGAAATTGCCCCTAAGCCTGAATTCATTAAAATTAAAAACCCGGAACTTCAATCCTTCTTTGAAAATGCTATCCTGACTCAAGATTATCTTAACAAGAACATGACTAAAGGACCTTAACTTATGCCCGACCAAGCAAAGAACATCGCCATTGGATTATTTGTCCTCGCTGCTTGCGCAATTGTTGTCTTCATCATTCTATTTCTTCACCCGAGAACCGGAGATGAGGCCAAGGTTTTTCATATCCGTTTTTCAGACATCGATAAGATTAACGTCGGGTCGCGCGTCACCTTCGCCGGTAAATCCGTCGGGGAGGTCAAGGAGATTCGAGAAGTTAGAGACAGTCGGACCGGTCATACGGATGAAGATGGAAACGTTTATCCTTATGAACTAACGATTGTGGTCGATTCAGGAATCACCCTATACAGCACAGATGAAGTGATTCTAAGGACATCAGGCCTACTCGGCGAACGCTCTGTCTCCATCATCCCAATCGCACCACCCATCGGTGTAAAGCCACAATTAATCACCAAAGACATCGTCGTTTACGCCGCTAATGCCGGTAGCTTAGAAGACACCATGAAAGTTTTTAAATCGGTGGCGCATAAGGTTAACGAGACCTTAGATGAAGCGATTAATGTTTTCCATGAAATAAAACGCGATCAGGTTGTGGAAAACATCGCCGGTGCCGTTAAGAACGTCAATGATATCACCGGTTCTTTAAATCATCCTCAGAAATGGGATGAAATGCTTAACAATTTTCATGATTTTTCTAAACATATCGACCACTTTGCAGAACGTTTATTAAAATCATGGGATGCTGTTGACACCGCTTTAGCTGAGGTGAATAAAACAGTTGCCAATACCACGGCCATTACCGACGATGGCAAAGTCATCATCGCTAAAGTAAGAAAAGGGGAAGGAACGGCCGGCAAGATTCTAGTCAGTGATGATCTTTATTTAAGACTCGTCTCCGTTCTCAATAAAGTCGAAACAATTGGCGATGACGTCAACCATTATGGACTCCTCTTCCAAACCGATAAAGGATGGCAGCGTCTACGCGCTCGACGCATGAATCTACTATCTAAACTTTCTTCACCGCAGGAATTCCGCAATTACTTTAATGATGAGGTGGATCAAATCTCTACTTCCCTTTCACGTGTTTCTATGGTATTAGAGAAGACAGAACAGTATCCCTCCGCTTATCCACTCATTGAAGACAAGGAATTTTCAAAAGTGTTTGCAGAGCTCTTAAGACGCATTTCAGGGCTTGAGGAAGAGTTGAGAATGTACAATACTCAATTAGTTGACACAGAAGTTAAAAAAACAGAGCTAGAACCTCCTGCAATGAATGGGACTAACTGTTATTAAGAAAGAATGTAGCCAGGCCGTCCCGGCCTGCGCACCAGGGCGAGACGCCCTGGTTACGCAAGAATGTAGCCAGGCCGTCCCGGCCTGCGCACCAGGGCGAGACGCCCTGGCTACGCAAGAAGGTAACCAGGCCGTCCCGGCCTGCGCACCAGGGCGAGACGCCCTGGCTACGCAAGAAGGTAACCAGGCCGTCCCGGCCTGCGCACCAGGGCGAGACGCCCTGGCTACGCAAGAAGGTAACCAGGCCGTCCCGGCCTGCGCACCAGGGCGAGACGCCCTGGCTACGCAAGAAGGTAACCAGGCCGTCCCGGCCTGCGCACCAGGGCGAGACGCCCTGGCTACGCAAGAAGGTAACCAGGCCGTCCCGGCCTGCGCACCAGGGCGAGACGCCCTGACTACGCAAGAAGGTAGCCAGGCCGTCCCGGCCTGTGCACCAGGGCGAGACGCCCTGGTTACGCAAGAAGGTAGCCAGGCCGTCCCGGCCTGCGCACCAGGGCGAGACGCCCTGGCTACGCAAGAAGGTAGCCAGGCCGTCCCGGCCTGCGCACCAGGGCGAGACGCCCTGGCTACGCAAGAAGGTAGCCAGGCCGTCCCGGCCTGCGCACCAGGGCGAGACGCCCTGGCTACGCAAGAAGGTAGCCAGGCCGTCCCGGCCTGCGCACCAGGGCGAGACGCCCTGGTTACGCAAGAAGGTAGCCAGGCCGTCCCGGCCTGCGCACCAGGGCGAGACGCCCTGGCTACGCAAGAAGGTAGCCAGGCCGTCCCGGCCTGCGCACCAGGGCGAGACGCCCTGGCTACGCAAGAAGGTAGCCAGGCCGTCCCGGCCTGCGCACCAGGGCGAGACGCCCTGGCTACGCAAGAAGGTAGCCAGGCCGTCCCGGCCTGCGCACCAGGGCGAGACGCCCTGGTTACGCAAGAAGGTAGCCAGGCCGTCCCGGCCTGCGCACCAGGGCGAGACGCCCTGGCTACCTTTTTGAGAACTTACAAATAAACAAGGAATTATATGGAAAATTCACCCTACGCACACATTCAAAAAGGCACGCTTTTAATCGCCACACCCGATTTAGAAACGGGACTTTTTTTTAGGGGTGTGATTCTAGTGTGTGAGCACAACGCCAGTGGATCCTTTGGCTTGCTCATTAACAAACCACTCGAGCTCGAACTACCGGAAGAAATCATGAGCACGGAAACTCTCGCCAATCCGCATGTGGGAATCCGCGCCGGAGGCCCAGTACAAACCAATCAAATGATGTTGCTCCACACAAGTCCAAAATATCCTAATCAAACCCTAGAAGTATGCGACGGCATCTTTCTAGGAGGTGATTTGCAATTTCTGCAAGAATCTCTTATCGATCCAAATGGACCGGAAATCCACCTTTATTTCGGCTATGCAGGATGGGGATCCGGTCAGCTAGAACGTGAGTTCTTAGACGGCAACTGGTTCATCTGTCCTGGTAACGTTAAGACCATCTTTCATACCCCTCCCGAAAAAATTTGGCAACTCCTGTTGCGCGAGATGGGCGGCAAATATGCCACGCTCTCCATGATCCCTGAGGACCTGAGTTTGAATTAGGTCACATTAAAATAAGTGAGAGCGGAGAAGGATCCACAGCCTCTCTCGACCTATGCACCAGGGCGGGACGCCCTGGCTACCTTCTTGCTTCGCCTTGCCATGAACAAAGATTATATTTCACAAACTAACCCGGGGCTATTAACGGTTCCCCCTACCGGGGAAAGGGCCTTTTTTCCTTAATCAACCGTCGCTTCGATCGGCTTATGTGGTTGCCATTTGACTTCTTCGGTGTTGGTGAGGAGGTTCACATATCGCGATAAAACAAATAGGTAGTCAGAAAGGCGATTCAGGTAAACGACCACGTGACTCGAGACATCCCCTTGTAGATATAAAGGCGTCACAGTGCGTTCAGCACGCCGACAAATACTTCTCGCTAAATGCAATAGGGCACCCGCAGGATGACCACTAGGCAAAATAAAGGTATGTAGTTTAGGCAATTCCACTTCCATTGAATCAATCCAATGCTCTAGTAGGCGCGTGCTATCTAGGTCAAAACGCGTCTTATCAATTTTATTCGTCGCAGCACGAGTCAACGGAGTCGCAATCGCAGCCCCCACATCAAAAAGAGCGTGTTGGATTCGATATAATTGCTCTTTGATCGAATGCCATTTTGGCTCGTCTGTAATGAAGGCAATCGCTGCTCCAATGGAGCAATTGCACTCATCTACATCCCCTACAGCCATAACAAAAGCATCATTTTTGGGAACACGCTGTCCGGTGAATAACGAAGTTTCCCCTTTATCACCTGTTCTTGTATAGATCTTCATAAACCCCTCTATAAGTTGATAGGAAATCAATTATTTCACAGCCTTTCTCAGCCTGTGCACCAGGGCGGGACGCTCTGGCTACCTTCTAAAATTTCATCTCATTTTTGTGTCTGTAAGAGCTCTCAGCAATCTCTGCTCCTCTGCGCTCTCTGCGTTTAATTTGGAGAAAGTTCCAGCTCAGCCTCAACTTCCGGTTCTAACCAACGCCCTTGCGCTTTAATCAAGCTAATCAAACGGTCGTCTGCTTCAGCAAAGCTAATGTCGCGCTCTACACACTCCTTACCGATATAAAGGTCAATCATCCCTGGTTTTGAACCCACATAGCCGAAATCGGCATCTGCCATTTCACCGGGTCCATTCACAATGCAGCCCATGATGGCGATTTTGACTCCAGGTAGATGTGCAGTCCTAGATTTAATGCGCTTGGTCACATCTTGTAGGTCGAATAATGTCCGCCCACAACTCGGGCAAGAGATAAAATCTGTTTTAGAGCTACGCATACGCGCAGCCTGCAAAATCCCAAAACTTAGCTCTCTGATGAAAGAGATCTCAAAGGGAGCTTCGATACATAATCCCTCCCCTAATCCATCGCATAAAAGAGCTCCGCATTCCGCTGCAGCATGAATGACTAAATCCTCTTTGGAGCACTGGTAGTGGAAATTAAGGATCACGGGGATGCGCAGCTTTTTCTCTTGCATCCAGTCAAAAAATTGACGCGAACGATGCAGGCGGTCATCAGAAGGGCTTAGAAAAATAACTGCGGGCTCTAACTCCTCGATTTTTATCCACTCTGATAATGGCTCATCCTTCACTAAGACAGCTCTCGGAGCACTATTTTTGCTATACCCCACTGCAAAACGATCCGGAGAGAATGGATTTTTAGACTGAGATTGAACCTCACACAGCGGTGTCAGCTGTGTGACGCCATCTAAAGAGCGAGGAGAAAAGACCCCTACACCAGCCAAATTTAGCTCTCTTAACTGAGGAAAACAAGAAGTCGTTGGGGCCTTCCACAGGACTAAACTATCTGCAGAGGCTGCTTTAATCTTTGGTTTGCCGAGCTGTGCTTCACAGCCAATTTGACTATAAAAATCGGATTTGAATAACGACTCCTCTTTTATTGAGACCATCACCGTGCCATCGCGATGTAAAGCCATATCCTGTGAAAAGAAAACGGACCGACGCTTAATTTCTTCGATTCGACGATGCTTCTCTTCGAAAAAGTGACCACCTTTTCCTTCATATTGCTGCGCGTCTTGAATCAGACGCTGACAGGGATCAATCTCATTCCAGGCATCTTCTGTGAGGGAGACACGAATGGTGTCCCCAATCCCATCTAACAATAACGATCCAATCCCCATCGCCGACTTAATGCGTCCATCTTCGCCCTGACCTGCCTCTGTCACACCTAAATGCAGCGGATAATCCCACTCGAGCCGGTACATCTCTTGCGCGAGCAAACGATAGGCTTGGATCATCACTTGTGGATTAGAGGATTTCATCGAAAATAGGAAGTCGTGGTAATCATTCTTACGGCACAAGCGCGCAAACTCTAGAGCAGACTCCAACATCCCAAACGGAGAATCCCCGTAGCGGTTCATGATGCGGTCTGAGAGCGACCCATGGTTGGTTCCAATGCGCATGGCGCGCTTTAAGCGCTTGCATTTTTCGATCAGTGGAGTAAACTTTTCCTCGATGCGGTTTAACTCTTCTTGATAAGAGGCATCATCATAAGTCAGGATTTTAAAGCTCGCGCGCTTATCGACAAAGTTCCCTGGATTAATCCGCACCTTATCCACGAAGTCGATCACTTTCATCGCCGCCGGTGGATAAAAGTGAATATCTGCGACAAGAGGGATTAAATACCCCTTCTGGACCAATTGGTTTTTAATCTGTTCACAGGCATCCGCCTCTTTAATCCCTTGTACGGTAACCCGCGCAATCTCACACCCCGCATCAGCTAAGCGGATGATTTGACCAACCGTCGCGTCGACATCACGCGTGTTGGAGGTCGTCATCGATTGGATGCGTACAGGATTGTTCCCGCCCACACCTACATTGCCAACCATGACTTCGCGCGTTTTTCGACGGGTCGTTTTGAAAATGGAATCGCAATAGCGCATGAAAGATCCTGGATGAAAGAAATTATAAATGATTAACTCACCTTACGCAAAACAAGAAGGTAGCCAGGGCGTCCCGCCCTGGTGCACAGGGCGGGACGCCCTGGCTACCTTCTTGTTTTGCGTAAGGTGAGTTAATTAATTGTAATGTGAATGGAGAATTTTTGCAAATGCAAAAGGCCTATCTGTATAGATAGACCTTTTGCATGGAATTAGTTTGTTTATTCCTAAATAGGCAAACTATTGTTTTTAGGCATTATCAACTACAATTTTTAGATTTTGTGTTGATTCATCTGCACCAGGAGCTGAGGGTTGTGTAGAGGGCGCGCTAGCTGCTGCGGCTGCGGCTGCGGCTGGTGCGGCTGCGGCTGCTGCCTGTGCTGCTACAGCTACCTTTGCGGCTTCTGCCGCCGCTGCGGCTGCGGCACTCTTTGCTGCCTCTGCAGCTGCTACAGCTACCCTTACAGCTTCAACCTCCACTGCAGACTTTTCTGCAGCGGCTTTTTCTGCCGCTACCTTTGCTGCTGCTTCTGCCTCTACTACTGCCTGTGCTGCAGCTTGTGCCTCTGTTGCTGCCTTTGCCGCCGCTTCTCTCGCTTCTGCAGCCCTTGCAGCTGCTTTTGCTGATGAAACCTTTGCTGCTGCTACTTTTTCTTCTTCTGTGAGAGGTTTATCAGTTTCATAGATATCTTTAAGATCACTTAAGGCATAAGGGAACTTAGTGTTATTTACGTGACGAACCCAGCTCAACGGAGCGCCTTCAGACATTGTCATATGCATTTCGCTAATAGGAGCCAAAACCTCAACTGGACGACTACCCAATTGTTTAGCCATCGCATTGATAGAGCAAAGTAAATTACGCTGTTCGCGTACCTGACTTTTACTAAACTGATGCAAAGCATTCATTGAATGCTGTGGATTCTTATCTATAATTTTTTGTACAGAGGGTTGATTCACGCTTAAAGCAGAGTAAAAATGGATAATTTTTTGTACAGAAGCCCGTAAAGCATCCAGTTTTGTTTTAGCGGCAGCAATATCAGAATTTAATTTCTCCATGGCTCTTATTGATGGATTGATAAGTTCTTTTCGTTCATTTGCAGCTAACGGATCCACATCTACTAAACGTTCTTTCACGAATCCAACTTTTAGCTGGGATTTGCATTTAGCCACATCAAGCTGTATTATTAATTCTTTTATCGATTTAAAATCTTTACGATTGATAACTAAGGTATCTGCAAACAAAGTACGGGCATCCGCTGAAACTTCTTCGACTCTTTCAAATCCAATTTTTTCGGTCTTGAGATAAAGATCATTAACTTTTTCTTTTCGTTCTTCTTTACCCTGATTAGCTTTTTCTGCAACATTTCTTATATGCTTTATAAGATCTATACTAGCAAGCTGATATTCAACCGTTGTTGTTGATCCTACAGGTGCAGCCATAAAAAATTCCTCCATAAATTTAGTTTTAATCAAAAAAACTAATATCAATTCATTCAAGAATTGATAGTGCGTACAAATACTTCCACGCTGTTCACAATATGATTAATTTGCCAAATTTTGTAAATAAAAATAGTGCACATGACAATGCGTACTAAGAATAAGGCTCTTGGATAAAAACTTTGTTTCAAACGCATTTTGTTCTTAAGCAAAATGGATTGGGGTCTGGATTGACAATGTTGACAATCTTTAAGAAACATCAAAAAACGAATAAAAAAAACAATGTTCTTAAAGATTGTTAACATTGTCGGTCCTGACCCCTCTCTAGATAAGCTTTAAGGATTTTCTCTCACACTTTAAGAAAAAAAGTTAGTTTGGCAAAATGGAAAAGTTCGTCTTGAGAGGGGTCAGGATTGACGACGTATTGGGGTCTGGATTGACAATGTTGACAATCTTTAAGAAACATCAAAAACGAATAAAAAAACAATATTCTTAAAGATTGTTAACATTGTCGGTCCTGACCCCTCTCTAGATAAGCTTTAAGGATTTTCTCTCACACTTTAAGAAAAAAAGTTAGTTTGGCAAAATGGAAAAGTTCGTCTTGAGAGGGGTCAGGACCGACAATGTTGACAATCTTTAAGAACTTTGTGTGTTTTTTCGTTTGTGATGTTTCTTAAAGATTGTCAACATTGTCAATCCAGACCCCAATACGTCGTCAATCCTGACCCCACAATACGTTGTCAATCCAGACCCCACTACTATTTTTTGGCAAAAAAAAGCCTTAGTAATTGCTTACTAAGGCTTGAATGAAAAACTTGGCGACGACCTACTCTCCCACACTCTTGTGTGTAGTACCATCGGCGATGAAGAGCTTGACTTCTGAGTTCGGGATGGGATCAGGTATTTCCTCTTCTCTATTGTCACCAAGTAAAAAATCTGGCAAGTGAATGTTTATCTCGTTAATCGCGTTGGTTCTTATTCAGAACACTTGTAAAGCTTTCACTGTTATAAAACGGCGCTTGAAAACCCTTAATTGGCGTTTATCTCGCTCACACTTTATGTGAAATTAATTTTGGACCATCTTCCTTTGTGGCTCGCCTTTATCATTTATTATTGTCCAGATTCGAGTTCTTTTTGTGTTGGTCGAGAGATCATTCTTAGGGTCATATTAAAAAATATTACCCTAAGAATGATCTCTCAACCAACGCAAAAATAATCTCGAATATGGACTATAATAAATGCTAAAGACGAGCGAAAAAAAGGTGGTCAAGCCTATGAACAATTAGTATTGGTTAGCTTAACACATTGCTATGCTTACACACCCAACCTATCAACCATGTAGTCTTCATGGAGTTTCAATAGGGATACCTTATCTTGAGGGAGGCTTGGCGTTTAGATGCTTTCAACGCTTATCCTTTCCGAACTTAGCTACCCGGCTATGCTCTTGGCAGAACAACCGGAACACCATTGGTTCGTCCACTTCGGTCCTCTCGTACTAGAAGCAGCTCCTCTCAAGTATCCTACGCCCACAACAGATAGGGACCAAACTGTCTCACGACGTTTTGAACCCAACTCGCGTACCGCTTTAATAGGCGAACAGCCTAACCCTTGGGACCTTCTTCAGCCCCAGGATGCGATGAGTCGACATCGAGGTGCCAAACCGCCACGTCGATATGAACTCTTGGTGGCGATAAGCCTGTTATCCCCGGAGTACCTTTTATCCGTTGAGCGACGGCGATTCCACTTTCCACCGCCGGATCACTAAGCCCTACTTTCGTACCTGTTCGACTTGTAGGTCTCACAGTCAACTTACCTTATACCTTTACGCTCTTCTCGTGATTACCAACCACGATGAGGTAAGCTTTGGACTCCTCCGTTACTTTTTAGGAGGATACCGCCCCAGCAAAACTGCCCGTCTGACACTGTTCGAATCCCAGCTTCATGGGATTTCGTTAGATTCTCGACTTGTCAAGACTGGTATTTCAACGGTGACTCCATCCCCCCTGACGAGGGGATTTCATAGTCTCCCAGTTATCCTACACATGACAAGTCAAGAGCCAATATCAGAGTACAGTAAAGGTTCACGGGGTCTTTCCGTCTTATTGCGGGTAAACAGCATCTTCACTGCTACTACAATTTCACCGAGTCTCTCGTTGAGACAGTGCCCAGATCGTTATACCATTCGTGCAGGTCGGAACTTACCCGACAAGGAATTTCGCTACCTTAGGACCGTTATAGTTACGGCCGCCATTCACCAGGGCTTAAATTCAATGCTTCGCATTGCTGCTAACATCTCCTTTTGACCTTTTGGCATTGGGCAGGCATCACACCATATACTTCCCCTTAGACGGGTTTGCATAGTGCTGTGTTTTTGTTAAACAGTCGCCTGGGCCATTTCTCTGCGGCCACTCGAGGCTCCACATGCTAGATGCTTCACCTAAAATGGCTCCCCTTCTCCCGAAGTTACGGGGATAATTTGCCGAGTTCCTTAACGAGAGTTCTCTCGCGCGCCTTAGAATCTTCTTCTCACCCACCTGTGTCGGTTTTGGTACGGTCATCATCAACGACTAGAATTTATTTCTTGGAAGCGTTACGCTACGCTATCGGTTCCTCCGTAGATTCCCCTTAGTCCCTGTCATGCTTTTTGCTGGTGGATTTGCCTGCCAGCCGGCAACACAGGTCCATGGACACTTCCGATCGTCCACGCGCTTAATGTACTTCGTCAATCCGTTGTCATAGTTTTAGATGGCGCAGGAATATTTAACCTGCTTTCCATCGCCTACGCTTTTCAGCCTCGGCTTAGGGACCGGCTAACCCAGGGAAGACGAGCTTTACCCTGGAAACCTTAGGTTTTCGGCGAGGCAGATTTTCACTGCCTTTATCGTTTACTCATGCCATGCATTCTCACTTGTACGCGCTCCAGTGCTCCTTACGGTACACCTTCTGCGCACGTACAACGCTCTCCTACCGCTTATATTTTACAATATAAACCCGTGAATTCGGCTCTATGTTTTAGTCCCGGATATTATCGGCGCAGATTTTCTCGATTGGTGAGCTGTTACGCACTCTTTAAATGATGGCTGCCTCTAAGCCAACATCCCAACTGTTTTTGAAACTCCACTTCCTTACTCACTTAACATAGAATTAGGGGCCTTATTCGACGATCTGGGCTGTTCCCCTTTTGACAATGAAGCTTATCCCCCACTGTCTATCTCCCAAACTTTCTTTATAGTATTCGGAGTTTGATTTCCTTTGGTAGGCCGGTAGGCCCCCGCGTGAATTCAGTGCTCTACCCCTATAAAGTTCTGTTTGAGGCTAACCCGAAAGTTATTTCGAAGAGAACAAGATATCTCCGAGTTTGATTGGCCTTTCACCCCTATCCACAATTCATCCAAAGCTTTTTCAACAGCTACTAGTTCGGTCCTCCACAAAGTATTACCTTTGCTTCAACCTGATCATGGATAGATCACTCGGTTTCGTGTCTAAATCAAATGACTGATTCGCGCTTTTAACACTCGCTTTCGCTTCGGCTCCGGAACGGATGTCCCTTAACCTTGCCATTTAACTTAACTCGCTGGCTCATCATGCAAAAGGCACGCCGTTAGCCATTTCCCTAGACCTAGGAGAAGCGATTAAAACGGTCGTCAGATGCAATCTTTTGATCCATAATCGATTTTATTAGGGTACCCCTTACTCATTGAGTATGGGGTACCCTAATAAAATCGATTATGGGTCAAAATATTGCGTCTGACGGCCGCTTTAAACGCCTCTCCTAGGTCAAAAAGGACATAGGCCTTCGACCGTTTGTAAGCTATTGGTTTCAGGTTCTATTTCACTCCCCTAACAGGGGTTCTTTTCGCCTTTCCCTCACGGTACTGGTTCACTATCGGTTATCAACGAGTATTTAGCCTTGGAGGGTGGTCCCTCCGGATTCGAACCGGGTTTCACGTGTCCGGCTCTACTCAGGTGCCATTCCTGTTTGTCTCTCTTATTTCGCCTACGGGGCTATCACCCTGTGTCGCTCCGCTTTCCAGACGGATTTGGCTATATGGGACAAAACTTTTGAATGGTCCTACAACCCCAAAGTCAAAGACTTTGGTTTGGGCTCTTCCCGTTTCGCTCGCCGCTACTTAGGGAATCTCTGTTTGATTTCTTTTCCTCTGCCTACTAAGATGTTTCAGTTCGGCAGGTCTCGCTTCCTTAACCTATGTATTCAGTTAAAGATAATGGGTGTTTACTCCCACTGGGTTGCCCCATTCGGAAATCTCCGGGTCACAGCTTCTTTCCAGCTCGCCGAAGCTTATCGCAGGTACGCGCGTCCTTCATCGCCTGTTGATACCAAGGCATCCACCAATAGCCCTTACTAGCTTGACCAAATAATTCGGTCACAGTAGTAATTGAGCTTTTTATTTAGACTCCCTCTTCTAGAAACTCTAGAGAGGGATCGCCAATTCTTTTGATTCTCAAGCGCCGATTTTTAACAGTGAATTAGACTTCTTTCGAAGTCTATTGTGCAACTTGCGTTGCACGCTTTACTATTTCTGCCCACTATTAGGCAAATTTTAGAGTTTAAAGGTGATTCCGTAATTCGAAAATTGACATTAGCTTAGATGCCCCTCCCCCGGTAGGGGGAGGGGCATCTAAGCTAACAGTCCTTTTTCGAATTACTGAATCACCTCTGAAGTCTAGGCTACAAAAGCTTCGCTTTTATTTAAACTCTCAAATTTGCCTAATAATGAGCTCGTACGCATTCATTAAATTAGATTAACTTGATTTTGGACCCCTTACCTGACTCAAAGAGGGGTTAACGTTGTTAACACTTCTTTAGATGGGTAAGGAGTCCCATTCACTTGCCTGTCAAATAATTTTGCCATTTTCATGGCGTCTACTCATGGTAGACTATTCGTAAGAGTGCGCTTTGCAGCGCGATTACTTACATGTTTTAAATATAGATGTGCGGTTACCAAGACTTGAACTTGGGACCTCGACATTATCAGTGTCGCGCTCTAACCAACTGAGCTATAACCGCTTGACGGCTTTGCTCACATAATGTGAACGAAGTCCTGATGGAGGCTAGGAGATTCGAACTCCTGACCCTCTGAATGCAAATCAGATGCTCTACCAACTGAGCTAAACCCCCGACTATTTTCTTGCTAGTTATACTATCCTAGCAGAAAGATCTTATTTTTGACAATGATAGAAAGACAATGTACAGAAAAAAATAGAGCTTGCCCAACCTTGGAAGCTTTAACCGCAGTTAATGCTTTCCTGTCCTTAAAAGGAGGTGATCCAGCCCCACCTTCCGGTAGGGCTACCTTGTTACGACTTCATCCCAGTCATCAGCCTTACCTTAGGCACCTCTCCCCTTGCGGTTGAGTCAGTGACTTCGGGTAAAACCAACTCCCATGATGTGACGGGCGGTGTGTACAAGACCCGGGAACGTATTCACGGCGATGTTGCTGACTCGCCATTACTAGCAATTCCGTCTTCATGTAGTCGAGTTGCAGACTACAATCTGAACTGAGATCGGCTTTTGGGATTTGCTTCACCTCGCGGCTTCGCTGCCTTCTGTACCGACCATTGTAGCACGTGTGTAGCCCCAGTCATAAGGGCCATGCGGACTTGACGTCATCCTCACCTTCCTCCTGGTTAACCCAGGCAGTCTCATTAGAGTTCCCACCTTTACGTGTTGGCAACTAATGATAAGGGTTGCGCTCGTTGCGGGACTTAACCCAACACCTCACGGCACGAGCTGACGACAGCCATGCAGCACCTGTTCAGCAGTCCCGAAGGAAGATTCTATTTCTAGAACTGTCTACTGTATGTCAAGACTGGGTAAGGTTCTTCGCGTTGCATCGAATTAAACCACATGCTCCACTGCTTGTGCGGGTCCCCGTCAATTCTTTTGAGTTTCACCCTTGCGAGCGTACTCCCCAGGCGGTATACTTATCGCGTTAGCTTCGACACAACCAGGGTTGAGTCCGGTTACATCAAGTATACATCGTTTACAGTAAGGACTACCAGGGTATCTAATCCTGTTTGATCCCCTTACTTTCGCGCCTCAGCGTCAGGAATAAGCTAGAAAACCGCCTTCGCCACCGATGTTCTGCCACATATCTACGCATTTCACCGCTACATGTGGAATTCCGTTTTCTCCGCCTACCCTCAAGGAATGTAGTTTCAAATGCTGTTCCAGGGTTGAGCCCTGGGATTTCACATCTGACTTACATTTCCGCCTACGCGCCCTTTACGCCCAATAAATCCGATTAATGCTTGCACCCTCCGTATTACCGCAGCTGCTGGCACGGAGTTAGCCGGTGCTTCTTTACCTGGTACCCTCAAATTAGTTAGTTATTTGCTAACTTCTCTTGTTCCCAAGCGAAAGAGCTTTACGACCCTAAGGCCTTCATCGCTCACACGGCGTCGCATCGTCAGGCTTTCGCCCATTGCGAATGATTCTCGACTGCAGCCTCCCGTAGGAGTCTGGGCAGTTCTCAGTCCCAGTGTTGGCGGTCAATCTCTCAATCCGCCTAGACGTCTTAGCCTTGGTGAGCCATTACCTCACCAACTAGCTGATATCCCATGGGCCGCTCTTTAACCGCAAGGTCATTTCTGATCCCCCACTTTAATAAGATTAGGACTCCCTATCTCACCACATTTGGTATTAGCGATCGTTTCCAATCGTTATCCCAAAGTTAAAGGCACGTTACCCATGTATTACTAACCCTTCCGCCACTAAATACTAAGCAAGCTTAGTATTCCGTTCGACTTGCATGCCTCATCCACGCCGTCAGCATTCAATCTGAACCAAGATCAAATTCTCAAAAAAAATAATTCTTGAAAACTTGGTTGTTCTATTTGTTTTGCGACTAAAAGTTTTGAGTCCGGCTTAATGGCCTCAAAACTAAATATTCTTGTCAATCTTCCGATTGACGGGTATATCGGGTCCTGTTCACATTTCGGTCGACGATTCGACTGGCTGCGATAGGCAATCTGATAAAATTGACTCCTCGGCAATAGAGGAACTATTGCCTTCGTCGTCAATCTTATCATCTTACCTATCTCGCTCAGCCGAATCATCGACCGAAAAGTGAACAAGACCCTTTATCGCACAAGCTCTATTTCTTAACTTGCACATTGTCTTACTATCACTGTCAAAACATCGAATTTAACACTAAACACTCGCGGTGTTTTATCCCTTTCGCATTTCCGAATCGGCTATTTTGGAAGGAAGCTAGAAGATACATAAAATGGGATTATTTCGGCAATAGGTTTTTAAAATTTTTCGTAAAAAATTTTCAAACATCTGAAAATTAATAGGAAAGGTGATGGAATAATTTCGTTAGGATAATGGTTCAGTTTGGGGGCAAACATCTGTGGTCCCACAAACTTGTGATAAGTGCCTGCGGGGAAAAATCCCATAGGCATCAACCTAAGCCTATATGCTAATGTCATCAAAATAAAAAAAGACTATTACAGGCCCGGATGGGCCGCAATGGCGTTCGGTTAACACAAAGGATTGAATGTAAATACACTGTTTGGTATAAGTAATTTTTTATCAAAGGAATTACTCATATATGGACGAAAATAACATGAACGAAAATAAATATCTACAGCTTTGGACTAGCATTAGAGGCGTATTTGACGAAACCTTTAAGAAATACGATACCCTTTGGCAAATTAGAGACAGGGAAATAGATTCTCGATTTCTGTCTCTTTTTATTTTTCGATTGGTTATCCCTCATGATAATCGTGGTTACAGTTGCACTCTAAGGGAGATTTTAGGGAATTTTTTAAATTCAGGAATGAGTATATCAAGAAAAAAGTTTGCCAAATCGTCTATATGTGAAGCTCGACAAAAGTTGGACCCTAATATATTCATTGAACTGAATAAAAAAATTATTGAGAAATGGAACCAATATACAGAAACACCTCTTTGGTGTGGTCATCGATCACTCGGAATAGATGGTTCTAAATTTACCCTTCCAAAAAATTTATTAAATGACGGTTATACAAAAAGTGGTGATCACGCTCATCATCCACAAGGTCTTGTTTCGACATTATACGATTTATCAACAGGCATACCACTTGATTTTGATCTTGTTAAGCACGGTAATGAACGTACTTGCGTAATAAAACATATGCAAACTATTCAGAAAGCAGACGTTGTTGTACATGACCGTGGTTATTTTAGTTATGAATTACTTGCAAGGTATGTACAAATTGGGGCCTACCCTGTTTTTAGAATGAAAAGAAGTTCGGGCTACAAAGTTGTAGAAGAATTTTTGGGATAGCAAAGAAACAGATAAAATCGTTCTATTAGAAGCTCCACGTGATGTTTTAAAAGATGTTAAAAACAAAATTTTAAATATTCCTGTTGATCCAATCAAAGTAAGATTGATTAAATACGAAATTAATGAAGTTACATATATTCTCGCTACCACTCTACTTGACAAGGAAAAGTATCCCGCTGAAATTTTTCCTGATTTGTACCATTCACGGTGGGGTATAGAGGAAATGATAAAAGTATCAAAATTGATTACAGGTGTAGAAGATTTTCATTCAAAATCTGAAAAAGGGGTCAAACAAGAATTATTTGCTCATTTCACGTTGATTACTCTTCAAAAAATAATTGAATCAGAATCACATAGAGAATTAATGGAAGATAAAAAGGCAAAAGCTGAAAAACCACCTTTAAGGCGCATTATAAAACCTAAAGACTCTCTGTCAACACCAGAAATTGAGAAACCAGCAGCAAATTCAAAGGTTAACAAAAATCAGAAAGTGCAACAAGATGATCTTGAGAATGAAATTGTAAAGAAGGAAATTAAAATGAATCAGAAAAATGCCTTTATTGTTTTGGGGGGAGTTCTTGAGAAGTTCCTATTTTCTACCATAGACTCTCTGAAAAATATCGTTAAATATGTTGTTGAAGGGGTCAAGGATGTTTATCAAGAAATCAGGCCAGGTCGTAGTTATCCTAGGGAAAGCCAAAAGCCTGCTCCAGGATGGTGTAATAAAGGAAAAGATAAAAAGTGGGCGAATAAGCACTGCCTAACTTCTTAACCGAACGCCATTGGGATGGGCCGGCAGCTGTAAGCCCACTGTGAGCGATTAGCGAACTGTGGGTAAAGACAAAAGAAACTTGAGTCGCGGAGCGGCGGCATAATCTAGAGCTTTGATTTATAATCGATTGTGCAAATATCGCCGCTCCGCGACTCAAGTTTCTTTTGTCTTTACCCACAGTTCGCTAATCGCTCACAGTGGGCTTACAGCTGCCGTCCCATCCGGGCCTGTAATAGTCTTTTTTTATTTTGATGACATTGGCATATAGGCTTAGGTTAATGCCTATGGGAAAAATCCCCGCCCCTCCAGGGCCTCGGCAAGGGCAAAATTGTTCACTTTCTCTGACTTTTGCAATCGTCTCTTTAGGGCTGGTTATTACTTTTCAGGTACATAAGGAAGTGAAAAATAGAAAGTGGAGCCCTTTCCCTCTTCACTTTCCACCCAAATTCGTCCGGAGTGTTCGTGGACGATTTTTTTAACTATAGTTAGCCCTAAACCAATACTTGGTTCGCCTCCCGTTGATTTTACACTTGATTTAACAAAAGGATCGAAGAGGTGTTCTCGTTCCTGAATCGGAATACCAACTCCTTTGTCACTAACCGAAAAAATCACTTCACGTGGGGTCCTGGAAATGGTTTCTACAATAGTCGATTTAGGATAGGAATATTTAACTGCGTTTGAAAGTAAATTATTCAAAACTTGATCGATCTTAAATGAATCACAATAGACTTTAGGAATCACTGTATCACACTTTAGCTCCAGTGTGATCTGTTTTTTCTCAGCCAATGATTGATTCAACATCATGTTGTGTTTTGCTAATTCAACGACATCCACATCGCTACTTTGCAATTTTATCTGACCAGATTCAATAGCCGTAATATCTAGTAAGCCATTAATAATTTGCACCATCAAGGAACATGCCCCTTGGATATAGTTCAAGATATTCAAATAATCTTGATCAATCCGAGTGGATAGCTTGTTGACTAAAAACGAACTATAGCCTTGAATGATACCTAAAGGATTGCGTAAATCATGTGCTGCCATGCCTAAAAATTGATTTTTCTCATGATTAAGTTGCGCAAGTTCATTATTTTTCTTTTTTAACTCCTGATGAATACGACCCATCTTTCGATTAACCTCTTCCAGTTCAAGATTTTTTTGAATGGCTGTAGTATACGTAGACAAGAGCAGATCAATAATTTGTGTTTGGTTAACATGCAATGCATGCTTACTCCCACCAAAAGAAAATTCTACTAATTGCTCAGCTGAACTTTCAATGCTTTCGCGCAATTTCTTATTTTCAATGGCATCTGCAATATTCGAAAGTAAGAGATGAACATCAAAAGGTTTTGTTAGAAAAGAATCCGCTCCGCATTCTATCCCTTTAATGACGTCCATTGGATCAGAAAGATTAGTCAGTAAGATAATCGGAATTTTAGAATACTTCACATCTGCTTTAATAGAGCGGCAAAGCTCATATCCATCTACCAATGGCATTTCAATATCGCTGATAATGACAGAGGGCATCTTCTCCTGCAATCTCTCTAAAGCCTCTGAACCATTCAATGCAATAATTACATGAAATCCCTGTTGCATCAATGCCTCTTGGAGCAATGCTGCTTGTGTTGGACTATCTTCAACAATGAGCACTTCTAATTCGGACGGAATAATATCTGCCATAAAAAACCTGTTTTTATATCATTTAGTTTATTTCTTCGAGCCTATGGGAAGTGAAAAATAGAAAGTCGATCCCTTACCGACTTCACTCTCCACCCAAATTCGACCTCCATGTTCATTGACGATTTTTTTCACAATAGTTAGCCCTAACCCGACACTTCGCTCTCCGCCAGTCGATTTTGCGCTTGATTTAGCAAAGGGCTCGAAGAGTGTCTCTCGTTCATGATCCGGAATACCGACCCCTTTATCGCTAACCGAAAAAATCACTTCATGTGGTGTCAAGGAGATCGTTTCTACCACAGTCGATTTTGGATGGGAGTATTTGACTGCATTTGTAAGTAAATTATTCAACACTTGATCAAGTTTAGATGAATCGCAATTAATTTTCGGGATCTCTGTATCGCACTTTAACAGTAATGCGATCTCTTTTTTTTCAGCCAAAAATTGATTTAACATCATGTTGTGTTTTGCTAATGCAACCACATCAACCTCTTTACTTTGTAATTTTACCTGACCCGATTCAATAATCGTAATATCTAATAAGTTATTAATAATTTCTGACATTAATAAACATGATTCTTGAACATAGCTCAAGATATTCAAGCAGTCTCGATCGATCTTGTCAGACACCTTCATGCTCAAGCACGCACAATAACTTTGAATGATACATAAAGGATTGCGTAAATCATGTGCTGCCATGCCTAAGAATTGGTTTTTCTGCTGATTGAGGTGAGCAAGTTCCTCATTTTTCTTTTTCAATTCCTTATGGGTCCCGTTAAGCTTTCGATTAACGTCTTCCAGCTCAACATTTTTTTGGATGGCTGTGCTATATGTAGACAAAAGCAGATCGATAATTTGTGTTTGATTAGTATGCAACAGATACTGATCCCCTTCAAAAAAAACTTCCACTACTTGCTCGAATTGATGTTCGGTACTTTTGCGTATTTTCTTATTTTTAATAGCATCTGTGATATTCGAAATCAGGTGATGAATATCAAAGGGTTTTGTCAAGAAAGAATCCGCTCCACACTCTATCCCCCTAATAACATCCTGTGGATCAGAAAGATTAGTCAATAAGATGATTGGGATATTATTAAAGCTTGGATTTTTTTTAACGGACTTGCAAAGCTCATATCCATTCATAAGCGGCATTTCAATATCGCTAATAATAATTGCTGGTATTTCCTCCTGCAACTTCTTCAGAGCCTCTACCCCACTTTCTGCAACAGTGACTCGAAACCCCTTTTGCATCAATGCCCCATGAAGCAATGTTGCCTGAGTTGGACTATCTTCAACAATAAGTACATTTAGTTCTGACGAAATAACATCGACCATGAAAACCTGTCTTTATATGCGTTAACTTTTTCACATACTTCTTATCTGATTAAGCATTGGGGCTATTTCTTCAAGAGAAACCACACATTTTGCTGCATTGAGTAAAATAGCCTCTTTTGGCATTCCAAACATCACACTACTTTTTTCATCTTGGGCAATAGTTAAAGCGCCTCTTTTTTTCATAAGAAGAAGTTCTTCAGCTCCATCTTTTCCCATACCCGTTAAAATGACCCCTACAGCACGTGCGCCGTAAACGTTTGCGATGGATCGAAAAAGCCTGGCAACCGAAGGGCATAACTCTTCGTGATCATTTTTTTTAGTTAACGCAATAATCCCAACCTGTTTCATTTCCAAATGAAATCCATCCGGAGCAACATATATATGCCCACCAATAGCTTTTTCTCCATTTTTTGCGATGTTTATCTTCAAGTTTGAATAGCGAGATAACCATTCCACAAATCCAGAAATGAACCCTTTAGAAATATGCTGAACAACTAATATAGGCGCAGGAAAATCTTTAGAGATCTCCGAGAATATTTTATGAAGGGCTTGTGGACCACCTAACGAAGCCCCTATAGCCACAATATCAACGTCAACGCCTACACAAGCTCCATCAAAACTTGTTGTCCTTTTTAAATCAGTACTAGGACGATTAGGACGAATAAACCTAGAGATTAATTTGGCTCCGGAAACAGTCTTAATCGTATCTGTAATCGCTTTGACTTGAATGCTATAATTTTCAGAACCGACACCATCAGGCTTTTCTAAAACAGCTAAAGCGCCTATCTCCAAAGCTCTGAATATGTTATTTACATCATGCACTTGAGAAGCACCGCTAACAATAATGATCGGGACGGGATATCTCTGCATGATGCACTGCGTCGTTTCGTAACCATCCATTTTGGGCATTATAAGGTCTAGGATAATCACATCGGGCTTATGCGTTTCTAGAAATTTGAGAGCTTCTTGCCCACTGCTAATACATGCCATTACCATTAACTGTGAATCTGATTCAATAATAAAAGTTAACAACTCACGACTGGATGGAGAATCATCTATAATAAGAACTTTAATTCTATCTACATCCACTTGCATATCACTTACCCTAATAAAATTACAACAGTTGTTGAATAATATTCAAAAAATTATTTTGAGCAAAACCACTCTTCTCCAAATAAGCATTTGCGCCTACTTTTATACCGTGCTCACGGTCTTCTTTCGACCCTCTTGAGGTGATTAGCACAATAGGAAAATCTTTAAATTTTTCCATATTCCTAACTGTCTGAGTTAATTCAAAACCATCTATGCGGGGCATTTCAACATCAGACAGAAGCAAGTCAACTTTTTCTGTTTTTAAGAGTGATAATGCCTCAGACCCATCTACAGCGGTTTTAACTACATATCCAGCAGATTCCAAGATGTTCTTAAACAAGATACGCGCCGTAATGGAATCTTCAGCTAGTAAAATAATCTGTTTTTCATCGCTTGGCAATTTTTCATCTGGGCGCAATCTAGAACGTGATTTTGAATAGTTCATTCGAATAGCAGACTTTACTAAATCAAACGGATCTAAAATAGGAACGATTCTACCCTCTTCCATTACAGTGGCTCCAGCAATATTCCTAACACGCTCCAACTGCTTGCCTAATCCTTTTACAAGGACTTCTTGCTCATTTAATATTTCATCGACGCCAAAAGCGATTGTTTTTTCGCCAGCTTTAACAAGCATGACAAATAGTGTGTTTTTCAAACTTCTATTCTCTTCTGAGATTCCTAAAAGATCACTTAGATAAATAAATGAGAATAACTCTCCATCCAACATGATCGTTTCGCAATTTTCAACTGTTTTAATCTCTCTCGCCTCTATGCGGACAACGCGATTGACGTGTTGAAGCGGCATGATAAAATCCTGATCCATCACATTAAAATGAATTCCTCTAAAAGTGGCTAATCTTACTGGCAGAACAATCTTAAATAACGTTCCAACCCCTGGCTGGTTTTCTATGGACAGTTTTCCTCCTAACTTTTCAACCTTATCCGAAACGATGACCAACCCCAAGCCGCGTCCTGAAAGTTCTGATATGATAGGGCTAGAAGAAACTCCGGATTGAAAAATCAACGAAATGACATCTTTCTCTTCAAGGCTCTCAGCTGCCTGAAAGGAAAGAACACCTTGTTTTATAGCAGATTTTTTAACAGCCTCTAAATCTATCCCTTCACCATCATCAGAGATACTTAACTCCACTCGATTTCCACTAATTTGTGATGCGATGATGCAAATTTTCCCCGTGGATGATTTGTTTCTTTTGATTCGTTCTTCACCTTGTTCAATTCCATGATCAATCGCATTGCGAATGAGATGTGTAATCGGATCTTTCATCTCCTCCAAAATACGTCGATCGATTTCAATTTCTGAACCTTGAATGTCTAACTGCACCTCTTTTCCTAAAGAACGCGAAAGTTCTCTCACCATTCGAGGAACCCCTTCTAAAAGGGTAGCAATGGGTTGCATGATCACTTTTTTCGCATCGTCCAACAAAGAATCAATCATTCCACTCATGAGACGGTTATCTTGCGTGATCGATTTCTCTATTTTAGCTACTGACTGATTCAATGAAGTTACGAATTCCATCTCCCAATCCAAATAATCAACCAACTTTTTTAAATCATCTGATTTTTTATCCTTCCGGTCTTTTAGATCTTTTTTGAAGAACTGCATATGATGATGAATTTGAGCTCTTTTTTCCTCCCAAAGACCCAATACACCCTCTAAATGATGCATGTCTGCCACCTGCTGAGAATATGATTGTTTTACAACCAACATCTCCTCTATGTGATGAAGCAACAGATCTAGTTTTTGCAGCGAAACGCGAATGGTCTGAACCTCTGGATTCACCTGAGACTGCTTGTTATGATCTTCTTCCTCTAGGGTTGGATATTGCGGCTCCTTACTCGGCTCTATCAGGGTTTCCGGAATCAAATCTGGTGTATGACCATCAGTTTTTAATAAATTATCCAATCGGTCCACAAAGACCTCAACCGTATTGTTATCGCCAGTTTGTTTGTCGGCTTGACCGGATAAAAACAGTGTAATTAGGTCTACAGTTGCATAACAGGTGTCTATTAATTGACGAGTCACTTCAATTTTTTTATGTTTTAACGCAGAGAGGACATTTTCAAATGACTGACATATATTTTGGATCAGATCGAAATTGACAGCTCGAGCCGCACCCTTGAGGCTGTGAGCTTCTCGAAAAATTGTTTCAACCAATTGGGATCGCGCTTCATCAGTTTGGCATGTTTCCAGCGCTAAGAATCCATCGGATAGAGCTTTTAAATGTTCTGCAGCTTCGATCTTAAAGGTCATTAAGAGCTTAGCTGTAAACTCCACTTCTCTTTTATCCATAATATTGGTTTACCGAGTAGTTGTTTTTAAAAGTTATAGTTCAGATGCTCTTACTCTTAACGAGACAATTGCATAAGTCGCAGTGAAAGTGATTTAACTAGAAATATCATAAAACTATTGCAGGAAACGCACGCAGTTGGGGTCAGGTATGCATTGCGGTGTTTTTATGCATTCTTGCAAGGCGCAAGCATATTGGGGTCAGGCATGCATGATGGCAATTTTATGCATGATGGATATGCCATCGGCATATCCATCATGCATAAAATTGCCATCATGCATGCCTGACCCCAATATGCTTGCGCCTTGCAAGAATGCATAAAAACACCGCAATGCATACCTGACCCCAACCGCTAACGCAAGGCCCCAAAAGCTTGCCCGGAAAATAGCTCTGTTTAACGCTCCGTGCGTAAGGTGAGTGAGTTATGCAATCGTCTCTAACTGGTGAGAACAGGCATCTTAGTTTCAACGATTTATTCCTTAGCTTAATGACATTGGACTAAATTTTTTAAGTGCGCCTGAACCGTTAACTTTAAAACTTATATTCCTTTACCAAATCTTTTAAGTTGCTTGCCACATTATTCATACCAACGATTGCTGTCTCTATTTGACGGATATGTTCCACCTGTTGATTGCTCGCTTCATTAATATTTCCCATGGCAATAGTTACTTGGTCCACCCCAACTAATTGCTGTTGGCTTGAAATGGATATTTGCGTTATCGATTGTATCACTTTGCCAACCCCTTGGGATAACGCACGAATCGATTCATTCGTTTGCTCAGATTGTTTCATACCACTAACAACTGTTTTAGAGCCCTGTTCCGTGGCCATTACAGCTGCATTTGTAGAATTTTGGATATCACTTAAGATGTTACGGATTTGAATTGTCGCTTGTTTAGATTGGTTAGCCAAACTTCGAACCTCTTGTGAAACCACTGTAAACCCCTTACCTTGATCCCCTGCTTTTGCAGCTTCTATAGCAGCATTGACGGCCAATATATGAGATTGTTCAGCTAGGTCGTTCACCGTATTGATAATCTCTCCGATAGCCTTACTATGCTCACTTAACTTAATAATGCTGTCAGATATCGTTTCCATGCCTTCTTGAATATGTTTCATTTCATCAATAGTTTGACTTAAAGAGTGCTCACTTATTTTCAAAGTCTCTAAAGCTTGATCAGAAACAGCCGCTACATTTTTAGCCTTATCCGCAGTCAACTGAGCCGTTTGCTTTAACTCCTCAACTGTTGTTGTCGTTTCATTTACCGCTGTAGCTGTTTCAGCAATCCCGCTTGAAGCTTGAACGATCGAATTCTGGATCTCATCTCCAGCTGAAGTTAAGATTTCAACCTCCTCCTGGAGCCTTTTTGTCAGAACACGCAAACTGATAAAAGTTAAGAGACAAGTCAAAAGAATCGTGACTATAATAATAGCGACAATTTTTTCAATGCGACTTATTTTCTCATTGATTGCCGCTTCACTTTGCCGATAGATTTCTTCCCAAAGCTTGGAGAGAACATCATTCAAGCCGTATATTCTAGCTGTTTGTATATCCCACCATTGCTGCACGCTAACGTCGAATTTGCCCCCCTCTTTCCAATCCAGCAAATTATTGATAATTTTATTTGACAGTATAAGGTTCGAATCTTTCAAAAAGTTAGCATATAACTCCTTTTGAGAATCATTTTCTAAATCGTAATAAAGTATTCGAATAATATCTTTTTTGGCAACTAATGCGCGTATTTTATCTTTATCACTTTGTATAATTTTTTCTTGAAATAATGCTTGTCCGACAGCAGCCCTAAGCTGTTCATTCAATTGATTTTCCCACATAAGATCTATTATTCCATCGAACATGCGTTTGATTTCTAGATCATTTTGAGAGTTTGATGCAGCAGCTATTTTTTGGATTAGTTCAACTTCAATTGTGGTATACAAGTTTTCAATTTCATCCACATTTAACTGCAGATTATCAATTTGAGTTCTTTTCTGAACAAGTTCATTCACATTTTCAAATAACGCTTGAAAACTAGTGATAAATTTTTTTTCATTTTCATTTTCGATCTGAAATCCATTGATTACATTTTTTATATTAACAAATTCTTGATCCATTTTATTTCGTACGTCTTGCAGAGAATTTTCTTTCGGGTTTATCCGATAAAGAATTGCAGCTCCATTTGCTTCACGGAGGGAACGTATAAAAAGATTCAATTCATGACCTAAATCTGTAAATTTTTTAACTCCAACCATTTTTTGAATAACGGTATAATCATCCCACAAAAATTTACCGATAATCCCCAAAAAAACCAGCATCGGGAATACAATCACCATAGCTATTTTATACTTCATTTTAATCTTTGAAAACATCATCCCTCCCTAAACTGTGTCACAAACTATATTTTTTTGATCTGATAGTATTTTTTTGGCGTCTAAAATAATCACACCCTCGTGGGTAACTCCTTTAAGAAAATCTTGACGCCTCTCTATTAACGTAGGTAATGCATCTTGAATCGTTCTTAACGCCAAAGAATATACACCAATAATTGAATCCGCCAGTAAAACGAGCTCGTTCTCTCCTATTTCTAGAATAATCCCCCTTGGATTTTGCATATTCGTCTGTTCGGGTAAATCAAAGATCTTTTTAAGATCCATTATAGAAAGGATTTTTCTTCTTATATTAATCACGCCGATAATAAAATTCGGAATCCCAGGAATTTTCCTGATGTTCGTTAAGGGATAAACTTCTCTAATATATTTAGTTTCAATAGCATAAACTTCTTCAGCAAGAAGAAACTCCAATACCTCAATCACATCGACATCTTTATACTCATCAGCAATAACCTGAGACTGCTTTTCTGCGCGCTTCTTGAAAATTTCTCTTTTTTTTTGCATAAGCACATCTGAATCGAGCTTATCAGAGCAATAATTTTTAAAATTTTCTTTTTCATCCACCATATGAGATCTTTTGTTTTTTAATATACTCAATTAATCCACCAGCTGTCATTCCTTCGGTCTCCAAAATGATCACGCGGGGATCATATTTTTCTAAAAGCTTAAGAGTGTTTCGATAAAACCGTTTTGCTTCATTTTTATTTGATGCCTTCAAAAAGGCATTAGCTAAAGCAAAATTCGCAACGACTAAGTCAGGATTTAAGAATAACGCATTTTTAAGGGCTAGAATTGCTTCTTCCATTAATCCTAACTCCTGTAAAATCGTCGCATACAAAACATAAAGATCCGGTTCGATTTTTTCGATCGCCAGGACCTGTTCACAACAAAGGCGTGCCTGGTTTAAGTCTCCCTGATTTGCATAGGCGCGTATTAGAAGACTAATCTCTTTTATGTGAGTACCAAGATACTCTTCATCTAACTCACCCTTACATTTTTTTTTTAATTTTGCAATAACATCTGCATATTTGCCTTTTTCATAGAGAAGACAGCAATCTTTATAAACACCTTCATCCGGATCGATTTTTTTATGTTGTGGAATCGGAGGTGGTTCCAAAATAGTCGCTTGTGGGGGTATGATTACTTTCTTAGCTAAAAGAGGCGGAAAATAGGTTGTTTTTTTTTCAGGGACTTCAACCCTTACAGAATTTGTTTTCCTGAAGAAAGTTGAATGAAAAAAATGGTGAGCTTTTAATTGACTATCAACGATATAGGGCACCTCTATTGGCGAAACCGCTAGCCAGCCATCTTCAGCTAAAACCGTTGAAATTTGACGTGTTATTTTAAAAATTTGATCAGGTGAAAAATAGATCAAAACATTATTGCAAACAATCAAATCGATCTGATCCAACTGATTTTCAAGAGAAGATGACAAATCATGCGCCAAATTTAAAGATGAAAAAGTGACCATTCTACGTATTTTTGGAAGAAGTTCATATTTTGAATTGTCAATTTTTTTAAAATATTTTTGTTTGATCGTTAAAGGAGTCGATCTAAAAGACCATTCGCCATACACAGCGCGTTCGGCTTTATGCAAAAATTGGGGATTAATGTCTGTCGCGATAATCGAGACCCCCAATTCCAGAGCATTGGGAAAAATGCTATCCAAAAGAATGGCAATTGAATAAGGTTCCTCCCCTGTACAACAGGCTGTGCACCATATTTTTGTTTTTCTTCCCTTACTAACGTGCTCTTGAATCATATCAGGCAAAATTTTTTTTCTTAAGGCATTAAAAAAGTGTTCATCTCGAAAAAAATATGTTTCTCCGACAGTCAAAGCCTGCGCTATAATGTCAATTTGTTCTCTGGATAAAGATCCATTCATCAACCATTCCATACAGGGCTTTAAATGGTCAAATCCAAACACTTTAGCTAATGGATTCATTTTTTTTTCAAGTTCCCTCAGAGCATCTTTCTGGAAATAAATACCCATTTCATTCGATATGAAATGATTAAAACGAGAAAGAATTATTTCCGAAATCACAGCTGTGTCTCCATCAATTTACGGTGTGGTAATAACTCACTTAAGCTATAAATCAGAATGGGTTTTCCATCCTCATCAATGATATATTTTGCTCCCCTAGCATCTATGGGTAGCTCATGAAGAGACATGTCGACCTCTTTAGATATGGAATGCACTTTCATCACTGCATCAACCCAAATCGCTACTATTTTTTCCTGATGAAAACAAATAATAAACTGATCATCTAATTCCATCTCTCTTTCCGGATAATTTAAAAGCTTGCGTATATCAAAAATAGGCAGGATTTTCCCCTGCAAATTAATCAATCCCAGCTCACCATTTGATGCATTGGGCATTAGATTGACCTCCATAGCCATTAAAACGCGATCTACGACGTTTATATCAATCGCAAACCGTTGATTGTCTACGGTAAATACTAGTAAATGATGCATAATTCTTCCTGCTGTTTTGAAGCGATCCAAAATAGATAGCCTTTCACCCTAATAGCACGCTTTGAGCTCCTGTGTATTTCAAAAGAATGGATTGTGTCAATTAAATTATTCGATGCTTCAGAAGAGATTTTTTTTTAACTGACACAATTTTTATTTGCGTAAAATGAGCAGATTTTGTATAGTCTGCACTTCAAACGTATCGGAGTATAGCGCAGCTTGGCTAGCGCGGCTGCTTTGGGAGCAGTAGGTCGGGGGTTCAAATCCCTCTACTCCGATAAACTAAACCTCTATTCGTAAGAATAGAGGTTTTTTTATTTAGAACCTATCTTCACACTTTGATTAGGATGATTTGTGTGCTAAATCCTCTTCTAAACGCGTATAAATTTTTAGCCATATTGATTTAATATGGGTAAAAATTTATACGCGTTTAGAAGAGAATTTAGCACACAAATCATCCGATCAAAGTGTGAAGATAGGTTTTTACACCCATCAAATGCATGTAGAGAGGTTACTGGCAATGAATTCTCATCCAATACTTGCTTGGCTGTTCTGGGACCCTGAACGGGTTGTCTTCACAATTCCTCTGATTAATCACCCCATCGTATGGTATGGGATATGGTTTGTTTTTGGCTTTATCTTCGCTTACATTTGCCTCATCCCAATGATTCAACGCCGACTCGAAGGCCCCCAAGAGCTAAAAAGAGAGCGCGCTTTAATCGCACTGGATCGCCTAACATGGCTTGTTGTGATCGGAACAATCGTTGGAGCGCGCTTGGGCCATGTTTTCCTTTACGATTGGCCCTACTATCAACACCACTTGATTGAAATTTTCAAGGTGTGGAGAGGAGGTCTAGCAAGTCATGGAGGGACCGTTGGCGTCATCATCGCCTTGGTGGTCTACCGTATTAGCTATTATAAACGCTTTCCGGAAATCACATTTATCGGATTATTGGACATGATCGCGGTGCCTACAGCCTTTACGGCTTGTTGCATCCGCATCGGCAATTTTTTTAACCAAGAAATCTTAGGCACAGAGAGTCAGCACCCCTGGGCAATTGTGTTTGGACACCCTGCAGATGGCAGTGCTGTTGTTTCGAGGCACCCCGTACAACTGTATGAAGCATTAGCTTACCTGCTCCTCTTCTTCTTTCTCGCCTATCTCTGGATCAGTCGACCAAAGATTAAGCCTGGGATGCTGATTGGAATTTTTTTCATCCTTTTATTTACCGCGCGATTTTTCCTAGAATTTTTCAAACTGCCTCAAAGCTTCATGGTGGATGAATCCTTCCTGCAAACGGGACAATACCTGAGCTTACCCTTTATTTTATTAGGCATCGGCCTCATCATTTATGGCCCTCAAATAGATGCCTGGGACAGAAATTTTTTTACACAAAGAAGGTAGCCAAGGCGTCCCGCCCTGATGCACAGGCCGAGACGGCCTGGCTACCTGTTTTTGCGCGAACAATAAGGACGCACGTCTTTTAACGGCCGGTTATATAAAAACTGAAAACGGCATATTGACATTTTAGAAAATAAGTTGTAGAAATTACTCGTGTTCTTAATCAATTTAAATAGGTCTAAGCATGGAACTGTTGAATTTTTTATTTGATACCACTAATTGGCCTCCAAGATGGCATTGTGGACACTGGACAGACACGTTGGGGTGGATTCATATCCTTTCTGATTTAGCTATTTTTGGAGCCTACTTAGCTATCCCCCTTATCTTGCTCTACTTCTGTTGGAGCCGAAAAGATCTTCCTTTTATAAACATTTTTATTCTGTTCGGGTTATTTATCGTGTTTTGCGGATCAGGTCATCTCGTTGAGGCAATCATTTTTTGGTTTCCGATCTATCGTTTTGACGGTTTAATAAAGCTTTCTACCGCAATTGTTTCTTGGGCGACAGTAATCGCAATGGTCCCATACATTCCTCGAGTGCTTAACTTTCCAAAATTAGAAGAACTGACTAGAATCCTTCAATCAGACTTAAAAGAGACGCGTGAACAACTTGAGCTAGCCTATGAGAGTACTCGTGGTGGATTATGGGATTGGAATGTTTTAACCAATGAAATGCAAGTATCAAACATCTTTGCAGAATTTATCGGTTGTAAAAAAGACAAAATCAACTCATTTGATGATTATATATCTCGCATACACCCAGAGGAAAGGGAACAGGTTTTAACCGCATTAAAAAAACATGTTGCTGAGCAAACCCCCTTTAATATGAATCATCGTTTAGTGAATTCAGGAAAATATTCCTGGTTTAATACTGTCGGGCAAGCACAGTGGGATAAAAGCGGCAAAGCCGTGCGAATGGTAGGAATTATTACCGACATAAAGAGTCAAATGGAAGCAAAAGAAAACTTAATCAAATCTAACAATTTATTAACAAAAGAAATTATTAACAGAGAATCTGTAGAGAAACAATTAGATACTGTAATAGGGAACCTAGAAAATGCTAATAGCGAATTAGAGCAATTTGCCTATGTCGCTTCACACGACTTACAGGCACCTCTCCGAACAATTTCAAATTTTGCTGATCTATTTAAAAACATCAATCTTGGAAAACTTGATAAGGACTCTAGCCTATACCTTGAGTATATAATAAACGCCACAGTGAGAATGCAAAACCTTATTAATGATTTATTGGAATTTTCCAGAATTGGAACAGGGACACTATTAAACGATATTGACTGTAATAAAATTTTAAAAGATGTCATTAATGATTTAGATCAAGCGATTAAAGAAAGTAATGCTATAATTACCTCATCCCCTCTTCCTCTTATTGATGGGAATAAAATGGCTTTGAGCATATTATTCCAGAACTTAATAAGCAATGCTATAAAATTTCGCAAAAAAAATGTTCAACCAAAGGTATCTATTACAGTACTTGATAAAGAAACGGAATATTTATTTTCCATCAAGGACAACGGTATAGGGATTGAAGAGAAGTATATCCCGAAACTATTTGTTATTTTTCAGCGCCTACATACTGCTGACGAATATCCGGGCACTGGAATTGGCCTGGCAACTTGCAAGAAAATTATTTCTTTACTTTATGGCAAGATATGGATAGAATCAAAAAGCGATGAAGGGACTACTGTTTATTTTAGTATACCTAAACATAAACAGCCTTAAAGACTTAACCAACACACTACCTTACCATATATGAAAAAAATAAACTGTATTTTACTAGTCGACGACAACGCATCCGATAATGCCTATCATAAAATCATTATCGAAACAGTTGGCATTTGCAATCATATAAAAATTGCGACTGATGGTCAAAAAGCTTTAGATTACCTTCTGAAAGCTTTTGAACCAAATCCAGAGGAATCCTACCCTATTCCCGATCTTATTTTTTTGGATATTAATATGCCCCGAATGAACGGCTATGAATTTCTAGACGAATATAAAAAATTTAAGGAAAAAGTAGGTAAAATCATTATGATTGTTATGTTGACCACTTCTTCAAATCCTGATGATCGCACAAAATCATTAGAAAAAAACGTAAAAGAGTTTTTGATTAAGCCATTAACCGGTC
>Ga0207102_1004_pt1 | contig 42120 bp, 36 predicted proteins | sample Alteio_BWMinHeat_80_FD_153573 | JGI IMG/M metagenome (GOLD analysis project Ga0207102, IMG submission 153573) | Enriched cells from forest soil in Barre Woods Harvard Forest LTER site, Petersham, Massachusetts, United States -... | ecosystem: Environmental > Terrestrial > Soil > Temperate forest >... | reverse complement strand
GCGGCAATTTTATTTAGTGCGTCGGTGCGCGCCTGAAGGGTTTTCGGGCACTCAGCCACCGTTTTTTGGATCCAATCGTCGAGAAGAGCTGGACTATTCTGGAGGATTTCCGCCATGCGCAATTGGCCGTCTTCGGGGTGGGACTTCAAGAACTCGTCCGGATCTTTTCCGTCGGGAAGCCGGGCCCCGAGCAGCGGAAGGCCTTCCGCGTCGAGAAAAAGGTTCATTGCCTTCTCCATGGCGGCTTGGCCGGCTTTGTCGGAATCGTAGAGGCAAATCACCTTGGGGGCCAATTTGCGGAGCATCCCCACTTGGGTGCGGGTGAGGGCGGTGCCGCAGTTGGCCACCACGTTGGTGAAACCGGCCTGGAAGAGGGCCAGGCAGTCCATGTAGCCCTCTACCAGCACTACGGATTCCACGTCGCGGATCGGTTTTCTCGCTTGGTCGAGGTTGTAGAGAATTTTGTCTTTCTCGTACACCACACTCTCGGGGCTGTTGAGATATTTGGGGGCGTCGGCGTTGGTGGGCCCAAGCCAGCGGCCGCCGAAACCGAGCACTTCGCCCTGCGGATCGCGGATCGGAAACACGAGCCGATTGCGGAAGGTATCGAAGAGGTTCGAGCCGTCTTCGCGCGGTTTCTCGCTGCCCTTGGTGCGGAACAAGCCTAGGTCGTAAGCCGCCACCATCGGCGCTTTGATCTTGAGGAAAAAATCGCGCAGGCTGGTCCACGAATCGGGAGCGAAACCGATCGCGAATCCGAGCGTGCTATCGGGGAGAATCCCGCGCTTGAGCACGTAATCACGGGCCGCGGCGCCCACCGGACCTTCGAGCTGCTCCTGATAGAAGCGCGCCGCAAACTTATTTAATTTAAGCGCCGCTTTGCGCTCTTCCGAAATCCGGCGCTCTTGCGCGATCTGCTCGGGGGTTTTGTTGGTTTGCTCCACCTCAAGGCCCACTTTTTCGGCGAGCACGCGCACGGCTTCCCCGAAATTGAGGCCTTTGGTGAGCTTCAGGTAGCTGAAAACATCTCCGCCTTCACCGGTGCTGAAGCACTTGAAGCTCTGCGTTTCCTGATTCACGAAAAAGGAAGGCGATTTTTCCTTCGTGAAAGGCGATAGGCCGGTGAGGTACTTGCCCGATTTGCGGAGCTGCACCGTTTCACCCACCACGTCGACGATATCGACTGCGGCTTTCACCTTCGCGATGAATTCTTCGCTGTACACTAGGAGCTCTTCTTAGACCGCGGCCAGTTTCTTCTTCACCGCTTCGCTGATCGCGCCGCCTTCGGCCTTGCCGGCCGCTTTCGCCATCACGGCTTTCATCACGCCGCCCATATCCTTCATGCCTTTAGCGCCGGTTTCGGCGATGGCGGCCACCACGAGAGCTTCAAGTTCGCTGGCGCTCATCTGCGTAGGGAGGTAGCCCTGAATCAGCTTCAGTTCGGATTCTTCCTTGGTGGCCAAATCTTCGCGGCCGCCTTTGCGGAATTGGTCGATCGAGTCGCGGCGCTGCTTCGCGAGATTCATGAGGATGCCCGTTACGGCGGCATCGTCGAGATCTTTGCGGGTGTCGATTTCCACTTTTTTAATCGCCGCGTTCACGAAGCGGATGCAATCCACTTTGGCTTGCTCTTTGGCTTTCATCGCGGTGATGAGATCGGTTTTGAGGTTATCTTTGATGCTCATAAACGGCTCCTGTGGTGGACGGCGGTGCAGGGAAAAAATCAGAGGGCAAGGATCCGAAGAACCTTGCCCTCAGAATGCTATTCAAAAAAGACTAATCGCGATCGCGCGTGAAGCTGCGGCGGCCTTTTTTCTCGGAACGTTTGCGGGCGGCGATCGACTTTTTCTTGCGACGAACGCTGGGCTTTTCGAAATGCTCGCGCTTGCGGACTTCGGAAAGAATCCCCGCTTTTTCGCAAAGCTTTTTGAAACGCTTTACGGCGTTCTCGAAAGATTCACCTTCGTTCACTCGAATGGTGGGTTTTTCCATGAAATATCACCCCGCTTCCGCAATCTGGGCGCCCCCTAAAAGGGCGCGGCTAAGAGTCTCTTGGACGAGTGCCTAACCTAGTGGTCTCGGGGCTATATGTCAATTCGCTTGCTCGAGGCTAGAATCCTTGGTCACAAACCCGAGGTTCATCACGGCCTGAATATCGGTCCGGGAGATCTGTAGATCGACCGTTCTCCCCGTGGGAGCACCGCATTCCTGCGCGTGCATTTGTCCGTCAGATCCACTCCGGGATTGAAAAACGATGACCCCCGCCCCCTGCACCTGCGCCGCAATTAAACCAGGGTTCGGCGGACGCTCTTTTCCACACTGACGGGTGCCGTCGGCGCGCGTTACCCAAATTTTTTGCTCGCTCTGGGTAGAGGTTTTCACCTGCCACTGGGTCTGCTGTTTTTGCATCGCATGAGTGCAAGCTACTAACGCGAAACTAATGACAAGAATGGAAATAATCTTCTGCATTTGTCCCCCTGAAATTTGCCCTTACGATACCACCCCGTGGGCGAGTCGCAAAGCTGGCTAAAGGGCCCAAAACGGCGTTATGATCCTCGGCCTATGTCACTTGAAAACGATGCTCTAGAGTACCATTCGCGCGAACCCCGCGGGAAAATCGAAGTAAACACCACGAAGCCCTGCTTCACGGCCCGCGACCTCACCCTGGCCTACTCTCCCGGCGTAGCCATTCCCTGCGTTAAAATCGCCCACGATCCCGACCTGGTTTACGAATACACCACCAAGGGCAACCTTGTGGCCGTGATTACCAACGGCACCGCCGTGCTGGGACTAGGAAATATCGGGCCCCTGGCCAGCAAGCCCGTGATGGAAGGAAAAGGGATCCTTTTCAAGAAATTCGCCAACATCAACGTGTTCGACATCGAGCTCAACGCTCCGGATCCGGACGACGTGATCAAAGCCTGCAAAATGCTCGAACCCACCTTCGGCGGCATCAACCTCGAGGATATCAAAGCCCCCGAATGCTTCTACATCGAGGAGACCCTCAAAAAGGAACTCTCGATCCCCGTTTTCCACGACGACCAGCACGGCACCGCCGTGATCTCCGCCGCCGCTTTCGCGAACGCGATCGAAATTATCGGCAAAGACCCCGCCAAGATGAAAGTGGTTTTCTCGGGCGGCGGCGCGGCCGCAATGGCCTGCGCGAACATGTACCGCAGCATGGGCGTTCGCAAAGAAAACCTCACGATGTGCGACTCCAAAGGCGTGATCTACAAAGGCCGCACCGAAGGGATGAACCCCTATAAGGAACGCTTCGCGATCGACACCAAGAAACGCACTCTCCTGGAAGCCCTCGACGGTGCCGACGCCTTCATCGGCGTATCGGCGGCCGGCGCCATGACCCCCGCGATGGTGAAAGTAATGGCGAAAGATCCGATCATCTTCGCGATGGCGAATCCGGAGCCCGAAATTCTCCCCGAAGAAATCAAAAAGGTGCGCTCCGACGCGATCATCGCCACCGGCCGCTCCGACTACGAAAACCAGGTGAACAACGTTCTCTGCTTCCCCTTTATGTTCCGCGGCGCCCTCGACGTGCGCGCCCGCGCGATCAACGAAGAAATGAAAGTGGCGGCCGCGAAAGCACTCGCCGCGCTGGCGAAAGAACCGGTACCCGAGATGGTTTCTGCGGCCTACGGCGGCACCAAATTCACCTTCGGCCGCGAATACTTGATCCCGAAGCCGTTCGACCCGCGCGTGCTCCTCTGGGTAGCTCCCGCCGTGGCCAAAGCCGCTTCCGATACCGGCGTGGCCCGCTTCCCGATCAAAGACATCGAAGAGTACAAAGAGAAACTCGAAAGTTTGATGGGCAACCGCTACGTGGTGATGCGCACCCTGCGCAACAGCGTGAAGCGCGCCGTGGAATCGAAAAAAATCCTGCCCAAGATCGTATTCGCCGAGGGCGAACACGAAACCATCCTCAAGGCTGCCCAGATCGTGCGCGAAGAAAAAATCGCCGAACCGATCCTGCTCGGCGACGCGAAAACGATCCGCGCGAACATCGTCAAATACAAACTCGACTCCTTGGCCGACGCGCAGATCGAAGATCCCTTCGCCTCGCCTAAGAGCACGGAATACGGCAAGCGCCTCCTGGAAAAGCGCCAACGCAAGGGGATGACTCCCGCGCGCGCCGACCGCGTAATGCGCAACCGCAACTACTTCGCCTCGATGATGGTGGAAGCCGGCGACGCCGACGGCATGCTCAACGGTTTAACCCAGAGCTACCCCGACACGATCCGCCCGATGCTTCACGTGATCGGCACCAAGCAAGGCCAGCGCGTGGCGGGGATCTACATGATGATCTTCAAGAGCCGCGTGATGTTCTTCGCCGACACCACCGTGAACACCGGCATGAACGCGGAAGACATGGCTTCGATCGCGATCGAAACCGCGAACATGGCCAAGCAATACCTGCAAACCGAAGCGCGCGTAGCGATGCTTTCCTACTCGAACTTCGGCTCGGCCCCCACCCACTCCAGCCTCATGATGAAAGAAGCGTGCGCGATCGCCAAGAAGCGCCGCCCGGATCTGATCATCGACGGCGAAATGCAGGTGGAACCGGCCGTAGACGAAAAAATTGCCCACGACTTCTTCCCCTTCTCGAGCATCCAGGGCGATGCAAACGTTCTCATCTTCCCGAACCTCTCTTCCGCAAACATCGCCTACAAGCTTCTTCAGAAGCTCGGCGGCGCGGAAGCGATCGGCCCGATCCTCATCGGCATGAACAAACCGGTGAACGTAATCCCCACCGGTTCCGACGTGCAAGACGTGGTAAACATCGCCACCTTCACCTCCATCAACATCCAGAACTGCCGCGAGGAAATGAGCGGCGCCCTTGAGAACCCCCGAGGAAATGCATGAAAAAAGTAATCACCAGCAAATCCGCTCCCGCCGCCATCGGCCCTTACTCCCAGGCGATTTCGGTTGAATCCGGCGCCCGCACCATCTACTTCTCCGGCGCGATCGCTCTCGACCCGGCTACCGGCCAGCTCGTAAGCGGCGGGATCGAGCCCGAAACCAAGCAATGCATGGTGAACATCGAAGGCCTGCTCAAAGAAATCGGCGCCACGTTCGAAAACGTGGTGAAGACCACGATCTTCCTCGCCAGCATGTCGGATTTCGCGGTGGTGAACCAAATCTACGGCGGCTACTTCCGCAAAGACCCGCCCGCACGCTCCACCGTGGCCGTTTCGCAGCTTCCGCGTAACGCTAAGGTAGAGATCGAAGTAACGGTCGCTCTCTAATGGCGATCGTGGTCGTTGTCGCGGCCGCAGGCGTTTAGCCCATCGTCGGTGATCGAACCGGAGGCCAGCAAAGTTCCGCCCGCCACCAGCACCCGGGTGGCGTCGCGGTAGCAGTTGCGCGTGAATGAGAGGAGTCCGAAGGGAGTTCCGTCGTAAGACGCCACGAGGATGCCGCTCACCACGTTGTCGAGAAAGCTGGAATCGGTCACCGTACCGGCGGGGCTCACGCCGAGCTCGGTATCGAGTTTTAGTCCCAAATCGTTCTTGGAGCCGTCGAAGCCTTTAATGGCGAAGTTAGCAACGCGGTAGAGGTGCATTCCGGTGCGCTCCTGGCTGGCGGAGGCGGGCACGAGGGAACTCACATCTACGTTGTTTACCATTAGGTTGTCGAGACTGTCGGCGAATACGCCGGTCTGCTGAATATGGTCGTGCGCGAGGGAAAAGTCGTGCAGGAAGGCGTCGCCGCCGGCGAGGTAAATTCCATTCCGGGAACCTTGGAACGAGTTGCCGTGGTTGCCATCAAGCTCGAACTTCGTGGCTTTTATCAGCATTCCGAAGCTTCCGTTCCCGCCCAGATCGTTGTTGCGGATCTGGGGAGAAACGATGGCGCCGGGAGCATCGAAACCGGTGCGAATACCGAAAAGCGCATTGTTCCGGGCCAGGTTGTTCTGGATTTTTACGTCGGTCACGGCGCCGGTGTCGGCGTAGAGCGCGATGCCCTGGCCGTTGGAGGAAACGTCGTTGTCGGTAATTTTAATTCCGGGAGTTTCGTAGGCGAGGATTCCGTCGCCGCCTTGAATGCCGTTGATCCGGAGTTCCCGGATCGTGTCGTTCGAGCCTTGCACGAACACCCCGGCCGAAGCGAGGGGCGCCACGATCTTGTGGCCGTTGCCGTCGAGTACGATGTTGTCGCCGATCACGTTGAGCGCAAATCCGGTGGTGGTGGGGCACACTAAGTCAGCGGCGAGGGCCATGCTGGCGGTAACGGTGTCGCCGCATTGGAGAACGCGGGCGGCGAGGTGGCCACCGCCGTGAGGGCGAAAGGCGAAAACGTCGCGGGCGAGATCGTGATCGTCGTGGTGGCTGAAGCCGGCGAAGGCGGTGCTTGAAGCCAGGAGGGCTAACAAAGTGGGGAGATTTTGCATTCGCATCGGGGTGGCTCCGTTGTGGATAAGCTGCCCAAATTGGAGCAAGGAAACGGCCACTTTCCTTTCTCAAAAAAATCAGGCGCATTCCGGGCTGTATCCACCGGGAGACATTGGGAAACGTTCTACAGGTGATCAAGCTGTGGAAGGCTTGCTTTCTGGTGGTTTCCTGTCTCAATGCGCGCTACAGTTTTCTGAGCTGCAACATGGTGATCTTTAAGCCTAAAAAGTTCGGGTTCGTAATCAAACGAAGTGTTTCGAAGGCCACCAAGCTCGCCATCGAAGTGGCCGACTGGCTCGAGAAACATGGCTGCGAAGTAGTGGTGGCCGACGAAAGCACGATTTTCCAGCGTAAGCGCCCCAACACCCAAACCCTTCCGAAAGATCAGCTTCCCACCGCCGTAGACATGGTGATCGTGTTCGGCGGCGACGGCACTTTCCTTTCCATCGCCCGTCAGATGATTTGGAAAAGCGTGCCGATTCTCGGCGTAAACTTAGGCCGCTTGGGCTTCCTCACCGAAGTGAAGGTGGAAGAAGTTTACGAGACGCTCGAGCTCGTGCTCAAAGGCAAATACCAGGTGCAAGAGCGCTCGATGCTCGAGGCCTGCGTAAAGCGCGCGGGGCGAGAGCTGTTTTGTCTCCCGGTTTTGAACGACGTGGTGGTGGGCAAAAGCGCCATCGCGCGCGTGATCGATTTTCAGCTCCGTTTGAACGGAGTGCTCGTGGCCACTCTTAAAGCCGATGGCCTGATCGTGGCCACGCCCACCGGTTCCACCGCCTACGCGCTCGCCGCCGGCGGGCCGATCGTGCACCCGAAAGTGGGCGGCACCGTGATCGCCGCGATTTGTCCGCATTCTTTGAACGTGCGACCGCTCGTGATCCCGGAAGAATCGGCGATCGAGATCGAGCTCCTGCAAAAAGACGGCGACATCATGCTCACCCTCGACGGCCAGTTCGGCTACGAGCTTCATTTGGGCGACATCATCTCGGTCACCAAATATAAGCGCCACACGGTGCAGGTAGTGCAGAGCCCGAAGCGCGACTACTTCGAACTCCTCCGCACGAAGCTTTACTTGGGCGCTCGCGGCGAGTAACGCTCCGCCCCAATTCCCCGCAACCAGCCCTGGGATAGACTCTCTGTAGGTCTATACCCATGCTGAAAAACCTCTCCATTCGAAATTTCGCCATCATCGATGAAGTGGCCGTAGAGTTCGGCCCGGGCCTCAACATCATTTCCGGGGAAACCGGCGCCGGTAAATCCATCCTGATGGACGCCCTCGCCCTCATCCTCGGCGGCCGCGCCTCTTCTGATCTCATCCGCGCCGGCGCCGAAGAAGCTTCGGTAGAAGCGCTCTTCGAAATCGAACGCTCCTCGGAGGTTCACGAAGCGCTGGAGGCGCAGGGCTTCCGCGCCGAAGACGGCGACCTCATCATCCGCCGCATCGTGCATCGCTCGGGAAAGAATCGCATCTTCGTGAACGGCCATATGGCCAACATGGCCGCGCTTCAAGCAATCACCAATTCGCTCGTGGACCTCTGCTCTCAGCACGATCAGCAGCTTCTCGCCAAACCCGAAGAGCAGCTCCTTTGGGTAGACCGCTTCGGCTCGCTCGAAAAGGAACGCGCGGAAGCCAAACGCCTCTTCGATATTTGGCACGGCAAAAAGCGCGCCCTCGAAGAGCTCAGCACCGATTCCGCGCAGCGCGCTCAGCGCATCGACTTTCTCCGTTTCCAGATTCAAGAACTCGAAGACGCCGCCCTCTCCTCCTCCACGGAAGACCAAGAAATTGAAGCCGAGCTCAAAGTGCTCAGCAACGCGGAAAATCTTTTCGCCTTCGCCGCCGAGGCGGAAGCCGTGGTGTTCGGAAACGAATCGGGGGATACGCCCCCCATGCTCGACAGCATCGGCGCCCTCCTCAACCGCGTGAAAGCCATGGCGGCCACGGATCCCAAACTTGCGCCGGCGATCGATCATCTGAGTTCCCTGAAGCTCCACGCCGATGAGCTCGGCTATTTTCTCCGCGGTTATTCGCAGAGCTTGTCGCGCAACGAAGGCCGCCTAGAAGAGCTCCACGCCCGGCACGCCTTGCTTACCAAACTCCGCCGTAAATTCGGTCCCACTCTAGACGAGGTGATACAGAACTTCGCGGCCTTGCGCTCGGAGCTCTCGCTTTTAGAGAATCACGATTCTTCGCTCACGGAAGCCCGCGCCGCGCTTGAGCTGGCACTGGGGCAACTCCATCAGCACGGCCGTAAGCTCAGCGCCGCGCGCGCCCGCAAGGCCCGGGAATTTTCGCAAGCCGTGGTTCGCGAACTCGGCGGCCTCCACATGGACCGCGCCCGCTTCCAAGCCACGCTCTCGCCACTCGATGAGCCGGGTCCCTACGGGCTCGATTCGCTCCGCTTCGAGATCGCCGCGAATCCGGGCGAGCCGATGGGGCCCATGAACAAAGTGGCGAGCGGCGGCGAGCTTTCGCGCATCATGCTCGCCATGCACAACGTGGTTTCGAGCCGGGGCAACGTGGGCGTTTTCCTTTTCGACGAGGTAGACACCGGCATCGGCGGCGCCGTAGCGGTGGCGGTGGGCGGAAAACTTCGCTCCGTGGCCGCGCACAATCAGGTGATCTGCATCACGCATCTCCCACAGGTGGCCGCTTTCGGACAATCCCATTTCCGTGTGGATAAGTCTGTGGAGAAAATGGGGAAAAGTGAACGCACTGTTTGCCGCGTGGTTCGCCTTCGCGCCGAGGACCGCGAATCCGAAATCGCCCGCATGCTCGGCGGGCTGGGCAATAATAAAGCCGCGCTCGCGAATGCCCGCGCGATGTTGGGCCTGGCGGCGGAACGCGCGGAAAAACCTGCTGGCTCACGGCGATCTGACTCCGCGAAAAAACTCTCCCCTGCCGCAAGAAGTGCGTAGGGATTTGGGGTTGATTCAAAGAATCACTTTGGTGGCCCAAGGAATGGCGCGTTAGAAAACAAGCAAGAATCCTCAAAGCCATCGCGCTGTTTTCTAAATTTACCCGGAAAGCGGTTCTCGACTTCGTCTCCCTTCTTCTTTCCACAACTGTTAAACTATTCCTCTGTTCGCCGAAAAAATTTTTCCGCCCACACAGGACACGGGATGAAAGCAGCTCCTAAAGTAACGGCCATCATCCCCTGCTATAACGCGGAGAAGTTCATCCGTGATTCGATCCAAAGCGTGCTGGATCAGAGTTTTCAGGATTTCGAGCTTCTCGTTCTGAACGACGGCTCCAAAGACTCCAGCGAGAAATTGATCCGCGCCTTCGCCGACCCTCGTGTTCAGCTCCTCTCGAAGCCCAACTCCGGGGTGGCCGATACCCGAAACCAAGGGATCTCCCGCGCGCGCGGTGAATACGTAGCCTTTCTCGACGCAGACGATCTCTATCTCTCCGAAAACCTCGCGCAAAAGGTGCGCTTCCTCGACGAAAATCCGGAGCACGGCCTTGTGCACTCCGAAGTGTATTTCTTGGAACAAGACGGCTCGCTTCGCCCGCGCGGCTTGCGCAACTGCCAAGGCTCGGTGCTCAAGCCGCTCCTGGAATTCCGCACCATGGTGAATTCCCCCTCCAGCGCCGTGATCCGCCGCGAACTTCTGGAGCGCGTAGGCGGGTTCGACATTCGCCTTTCCACTTCGGCCGACCGCGATCTTTGGATCCGCCTCGCTGCCGTTACCAAATTCGGGTTCCTCGGCGATCCCCTAGTGAAATATCGTCTGCATCCGGGGCAAATGCACCACAACATCGACGCGATGGAAGCCGATCTCAAAGTGATCTACGAAAAAGCGCGGGAGCAAAAACTCTTCGAAAGCCCGGGCCACTACCAGCGTTGCCGAGCCAAAGCGGAAAAAGTAATCGGAGCTTCTTACCTTCGACACACCTGGAAGCTTCACAAAGCGGCGAAACATTTCCTAAACGCCGGCATACACGGGGCTCTCGGCCTGCTCTCCGGCTGATTTTCGTTATGCCATTTCATCGGAAGGTGCGTTGCCGCCAATGGACACGTCTTCGTGTCGGCCCGGCTTCGTTCTGGCTTCAAAGCCCCGAAAATCTTAGAATAGAAGCCACAGCATGAAATTCTCGGTGATCATACCTACCTTCAATCGCGCCCAGTTGGTGCTGAAGTCCGTTCGTTCGGCGCTTGAAAGCGAAGGAAATGGTTTTGAAGTAATCGTGGTCGACGACGGAAGCACCGACGAAACCGAATCGTTGCTTCGCACGATCCAAGACACGCGTCTGCGATACATAAAAAAGAATAACGGCGAGCGCGCTTCGGCCCGCAACTTTGGGGCGGCCCAGGCTCGTGGCGAATATCTGAATTTTTTCGACTCCGACGACCGGATGTTGCCCAGCCACCTCACCGAGGCCGACAAATGCGTACAGTCGCTGGGCCGTCCGGAAGTATTCGCTCTGGGATATCGCGTGGAAAATGCATTGGGCAAGCGCTCCCGCACCGTGGGCCGCTTGCCCGATCCCATGAATCTGGAATTCATCCGCGGGAACCCGCTTGGCTGTAATCCCGTGTTCGTGCGCAGAGACATTTTTGCCGGCCTCTCCTTTAAAGAAGACCGCGATCTCGCCGGCAGCGAAGACATCCTGCTTTGGCTCCAACTATCTGCCCGTTATCCGTTCCGCTTTTGGCCATCGGTCACATCGGTGCTTCTGGATCACGATTCCCGCAGCGTTTACGGCTACAGCGAGGCCGCTCTCGAGGCGCGCAACGAAACACTACTGCGCTATCTTGAAACCGATTCGGTTTTCATGAATTGCTACGGCTCGCACCTAAGACAGATCCGCGCGCAACGCCATATCTATACTGCCGTGCACCTCGCGGTGGCCGGCTTTCACTTTCTTCCCCTGAAACATCTGGCGATTGCCGCGCGGCTTAAGCTCCGCAGCCTTTTCCAGGCGGGAACCGCCGGCACGCTCAAACTCGTATTTCTGGGGTTTTTCCGTACGTATCGCTCGGGCTAATTTCAGCCCAGGCGAGCAATAGAGATTTCACGTCTTCCGCAGGTACCAGTTTCTTTTTTGGTAACGAGGATGTTTCTAATCCCTGTACGAATATTTGTCCTTCAGGAACGTGATACGCCGTTCCGGGATCTACCGCCAGCCGTTCCATGCCGAGTTCGCTGATGCCCACTTCCCGGCCACCCAGAAGAAATACATCGCCTTCAATTTCATTCGAGGGAGGCGTAGACACCGAAACGGTCACGGTTTTATTCAGACTTTCACAAAGCAGAATTTTTCGGCCGCTTCGGCAGGTGAGCGCACTGAGTTTTTGAACAAAGAGAGCCGGATCGATGGAATTTTCCACGTCGAAGGTAAGTTGCGGAGCCATCGCGAGATTCTGTTTTAAGCCGGGCGGCACACCCAGGGTAGAGAAGAGCTGGGAAATATTCTTTACGGACAGCTCGAAGCCCTCGTGTTTTTTACTCACGCGGGCGCCCTGCCCCATACTGTTGGCTACCACCAGGATGATTTCGGGATTTTGCCGCCGCCACTCAAATGCTTCGCCAAGAATTTCGTCGGCGATCTTGATGGCGAAATCCATTGTGGCCAGATGCTCCCGGTTCGCGGGCTTTGCGGAGAAGTCTTCCGGAAAAACGTGATTCCAAAAGCGGTGCTCCACCGACGCGATGTGATTGGTAAAGAAAGTGGCAAACGCCGGCGGACGCAGCGGATTATATAGACCGCGGAAAATGTCCCAAAAAAGCAGCGCCTGGAAACTTACCCGGCGCTGGCGAAACATGGGTTGAAACTTCTCGCGAACAACCTGAAAAAAAGAACGGGCGAGGGTGCTCGGCCTTACACCGGCGCGAATCAGCGAAAGCCACAGTCCCGGGTTGAGCGCGTGGCTCACCAGGCCGTCAACCATCACTCTCCCATTTTCCCGCACCAGCCCGAGATTCAAGGCCTGAATGGGCTCGATCCAATTGGGCCGGCATTCGGGGCTTGGGGCAAAAGTATCGGGAATATAAAATCCACCGGCGCCCGGATCTTTTGGCGGCCAGCTTTGCAGAGATCCGAAAACACCCACCGAAAGGCCGCGCTTAAGGTATTCGTCCCAGATCGGGGTTCCGCGGAAAGTGGCGGGATCTTGCCCGAGATGAAAAATTCCGTGATCACGCTTGCTCATCCCACGATGAATAGTGGGCCAGGTGCACCAAGGGGAAAGTTCGCCTTCATCGGAAATAAGGGTATCGAGCTGCACCGATTCATTGAGCAGTTTTCGAATGTTGGGGAATCGCGGATCGCCGGCGTACTTTTGGTAAACCCTCAACGGCACTTCGTTCACTTCGAGTAAAAGTACCGGCCGCATGGCTTTCTCCTCACCCTTTCTCGGGAAGCGCCGGAGCTTCCCCGCGAAGACAAAAAAACTGGGCCCAAGGCGCAAAGGCGGGCCACCGCTTAAGCGCGCGCTCCGCCGCCGCCACCGCCGCTGCCGGCAACACGGCCTTTACAAACGAAGGCAGAAAGGAAACCGGCTCCACAACCACGTTTGTGAAGCCCGCGGATTCCATCACGCGCTTCCAGTTGGAGGCACGATAGTAAAAAAGCTCGGCTCCCCAGGAGGAATGCGTTCCGTGCGGCTCGGGGAGGGGAAAGTGCGGATAGTTCCGGAAGAAAGATCCGGCGCTCGTTACTTTTACCTGCGCGGTGGCCTCTCCCGCGGGAAGGGATTCTTGGGAAGGGGACGGGAAAAATTTCCGCTTCAGCCGGCCGGCGATTCTTTTGCCAAGTTCATAGTGAAATACGAAAGGATAGAACAGCGACCACGCAAATCCTGGAACGGTAAGGAGTGTTTGTCCTCCGCTCCGCAGTACGCGCAGCACTTCGAGGAGCGCTTTGGCCCGGTCGGGAACGTGCTCAAGGCAATAAATTCCGTACACCAGATCGAAACTTTGATCGGGAAGCGGAATGGCCTCCGCCGAACAGCCGAGCAACTCTACGTTCTTGATGCTCATCCGATCGATAAATTTTCGGGCGTAGTCGAGGCCGATGCTATGGGCGTTCATGTCGACGCCGGCAAGATCGGAGGCGACAATGCGATCGGCACGGGGACTGAAATAGATGGCGGCGAGTCCGTTGCCGCAGCCGATTTCCAGCGCGCGTTGCACCCTTTTGCCGGGCCAATAACGGCTTACGTCTTCGAGTTCCGTGATGCGGTTGCGGAAGTGGCCCGACCAGGTTTCCAGACCAGGGCTGGCCGCAAGGGCGCGCTCGATGGTTTGGCTCCATTCCATGTCGGGCATAGGGATTATCGTATCATGACGGATTTATAGATATCCACCAGCTTGCCCACCTGCTCTCGTTCCCCAAAATGCTGTTGCGCCAGTTCCCGGCCCGCGAGGCCCATCTCGCGCCAGCTCGCATGAGAGTCCGCCATGCGCGTAATTGTGGCGGCGAGAGATTCGGCATTCGTTTCCGGCACAAGAAATCCGGTGAGGCCTTCTTTCATCGTAATCTCCGAGCCCGGGAACTTCGTGCACACCACCGGAAGCCCGGCAGACTGAGCCACCACCATGCTCAAGGCGGGGCCGCCTTCGTCATCCCCATTTTTAGCTACTACGGAAGGCATCACGAAAAAATCCTGATCGCGCAGCTGTTCGTTATGGAGCGCCACGAAATCGCCGCGAAACTGCGTATCGATCACCTGCACCTTTTCGCCCAAACCCCGGCGGGCGATTTCTTCCCTTACCCAAGTGATCCCCTTACTGTAGCCCAGTAGAGTTACACGGAAATCAACACCACCTTTTTCGAGAAGAGAAAGCGCCTCAAGCAACATGCCGTGGCCTTTTTTCTCCACGAAGCGCGCGGTGGTGATGAATCGTATCGGGCGCGCCTGGAAGGTGGGTTGTTCACGATAAGGATATTTTTCCACCCCCGCGGGAAGATTCCACACAATCACGCGCTCTGGGCTGCAGCCGAGCGCGATCAAGCGCTGGCGAGCCTCTTCGCAGAGCACCAGCAGCGCCCGCGCGCGCGGAAGAATTTTTTGGTAACGCCCGCGCCAGTAAGAATCGCGAACCCCGGAGCTCACGTCGCTCCCGTAGAAAGTAACCACGAAAGGCAGCTCGCCCGGCAGTTCCGGATATTGAGCGGCGGTAAACCCGAAATTGAAATGAACGAGATCCGTTCCGCGAAGCTTTTCCCTCGCAAACTTCAGGAAAGAACCGCGGAAAAAGCGCCGGTCGAGATAGGCGCGCGCACGGAAAAGAAAGGAAGCGGCCCGTAAATTTTCCTGGGGAAGACGGCGATGAAAGCACACGCTTTCGTCTGGTTTTTTTCCGTTATCCCAGAGAGTACGCGTGATCGTGAAACAATTTACGGGCGCACCAACACGGGAAAAGAGCGGCTGCACTTCGACGAAACTGTCGGCTACGTATTCGTCCCATATCTGTGCAACCTTCATTGGCATCCAGGAATTGTAGCCTAGATTCAGGTATCATGAAGAGACAATGGCATCCCCGGTAAGCATTCTCCTCTCGGGAACCGGCCTAGCGCTGGTTCGGCTCGCGGCCGGGCTGGTTCGCTCGAAATGGATCGCCACCATGTTCGGCATGCCGGGCGTGGGATTAGCGGCGCAGGCAACGCAGTTCCAGCTCGTTGGGTCGTCGGCCGCTTCGTTTTCCACTTCCGCCGCCATGATTCAAGGCGCGAAAGGAATCTATCGCGACCGGGCCGAAGAACTCTTTCGTTGTGCGTTCTTTCTTATTCTCACCGGTTTCGGCGCCCTCACAATTCTCTGCAGTGCTCTCGGTTTCGGGTTCCTAGGAGAATGGCTCTTCGGGCCGGGTTACGGCGCGCGCGGTTTCGCCCTCGTACTCTTTACGCTCCCCTTCTCCCTCGCTTCCTCTTGCTTCATGGAATGCGCTTTTTTTATGCACGACCGGTTCGATCGCTACTCCCTGATGTCGGGCCTGCATTCGATCGCTCAAGCCCTAATCTTCGTAGCGGCATCCTGGAAGTTCGGGATGCGCGGGATTCTCCTCGCATTCCCCCTGTCGTCGCTTCTTCTTATGCTTCTCTTCGGAGGCGATCTTATACGCCTGGGAAAATTCAACTGGCGATGGTTTCTTCCCCGGTGGAACACCGAAATTGCGCGCTTCTTGGCTGGCCACGGGCTGGTGATGTTCGTTACCGGCGTGGGCGGCGGATTCCTGCTGCTCTTTGCGCGATCGGCAATGGTGCGCCATTCCGGCCTCATCGACAACGGCGCCTTGCAAGTGCCAATCGCCCTCTCCGCCTACGGAAGCGCGATAATGACTAACTTTCTTTGGGGGCGGATCCATCCACACTTTAGTGCGGGAAATTCTTCTGAGTCCTTCGAACTCTCCCTCTGCTCGTTCACCGCTTTCGTGGTGGCGCTCGGAACCTGGGTGGCGGCGCCCATCTTTGTTCCTCTCGTTTACGCTAAGGACTTCTCGGCCGCGATCCCTCTCGTAAACTGGCAATGCCTAGGCGACATTTTCCATTACTCCTTTTTCGCCATTGCGGTAGCCCTTCTGGCCTCGGGGCGGATTACGGCTTACCTGATGGGCTGGGCTACCTACTATCTTCCCTACCTTCTTCTCCTCATAGTTCCCGGTTTCTTGCAGCCCCGCGGATTCGTTACGTTACACCTCGCGGGTTCGGTGCTGGCCCTCACCTTGATGGCGGGATTTTGTTTCCGGCATGCTCCCTTTAGCCGCGAGCAGACCGCGAAACTTCTCGCGCTTTCATTGGGCCTGGGAGTATACGGCGCAGCCACGATCGGCCTCGTGCGGGGATCGGTCGAAGCCCGTGCGATCGGTGCCGCGGTGGCGGTAGCGCTGGCATTTGCCACTTGGCGATTTATCTATGGAGAAGCGGTGAAAGAGCAGCTGCGATTGATCACGGACCGGTTGCGGCGAACCTAATTCCGCGCGATCGCGAAAATTTTTCGCTCCCAGATCCGGGGATTCTGCGAATCCACTCCGCGCTCCGCCCAATAAATACCACGAAGCGCCCACTGCCAAAATCGGGAGGCAAAGTAAAAGGCAAAACTTCGAGGCCCGCGCAACACTGGTTTAATACCCGTGATAACTTCTATTTTGAATCCCGCCTCGGTAAGCAGTGAGACCAACGAGTGTTCCGTAAAGCAAAGGCGAATTTCCCGGTCTTTGAACTTTACGTAGGGAGCCGTCAAGCAAACGCCGTTGAAAACCTCTACGAGCAGCACCGCGTTTGGAGCGAGAAAACCCCGAAGCTCTTTCAGAAAGGCGAGAGCGCCGGCATCGTCGAAATAATACAGAACATCCCGGAGCACCACAGCTTCCCAGCGCTTTCCACTCTCACGGAGAAATTTGGAGAAGTCTGCACCGAAAACCGTAGTGGAGCGGGCCTCCGGAGAAAGCTCGCCAAGTAATACTTCGTTTCGCTCGAAGCCAGTAACCTGGGTAAAGCCTTGGCCGAGAAGAAAATCCGTTACCGGCCCCCGGCCGCTGCCAAAATCAAGAATGGGCGCGGCCTTTTTCCCCAAGAGCGGAGGAAGCAAGTGACGCTGCATCGCTACGTGACCGGAATTTTTAAAAGGTGAATACACTTATTGAAAGGATAGCATCCCCCCACGAAGGCCATAACCCGTAGTATGCATTTTGCCGATTTCTGCGCTATCGTGAGGGCATGTCAAACCCCGTCCAATTTTTTTTCGGCAACCTTACGCTCCTCGCACTTTTCAACATGTGCATCCCGGTAACCGCATTGGCGGCTGGCCAGGGAAACGCGCCGAAGGGCGGCTCCTACACGCTCACGGATGACATGATTGAAGCCCGCGCTTCCGAATACGTGATGCGCCGTTTTCCGGGCGAACATTTAATCCCGGTGCGGATCCTTTCGGGCGTAAGAAATCCTGGCACCTACTACCTGCCCGAAGGCACGGATCTCATTACGGCAGTGGCGCTCTCGGGAGGCTTAACTCCCACCGCCAATCCGGAGAAACTTCACTGGAACCAATGGTCATCGCAGAAATCAGCCATTTTGGACCTGGGCGACGCGGTGGCCGAGCCCCAAAAGCAGAATCCGAAGTTAGGCGCTAACGACGTGCTGATGATTGACGAAACTAAGCCATGGATCAGCAACAATACGGTGCTGCTGATATCCATTCTCACGGGCGTACTCAGCATCGCGCTCAGCGCCAAAGCTCTAACCAAGTGAACGACCCCAGATTTCAGGCGCTCAAGAAGATCCTGGCCAGGAAAGCCTTAGTGGCCGAAGAAGAGATCCAACCCAGTACCGACATATTCGAAGACCTCGACATCGATTCGCTATGTCTCGTAGAGGCGTTCGTGGAAATCCAAAAAGAGTTTCGGGTAACGTTGCATCCGGCGAGCCTCGCCCGCGAAACTTTCAACACCCCCGAAAAGCTCCTGGCCCTGATTTCTCAAAGCTGACCATACACCCCTTGCACATTAAATTGATTTCCCACCAGCGCGGTGAGCGCGAGGTAGGCAAGCAGATTCCACCAAAGAAGGATGAGAATTTGTTTAACGAGGTTTTTTGTCTTCGATGGTGTTGATGACACTCAAGAACTCCTTCGCAAGTGAAAGCTTATAGAGAAGACTTGGATGAATTCCATCGAGGCTATCGCGCGGCACGAGATAGGGGTCGCTGCGATGGTCGACGAACGTAATATTCTTCGCGGTACGGTAGCGATCTAATATCGGCTGGTAGATTTTGGAATCGCAGGGCTCCAGTTGGCCGGGAGGGCAAGTTCTCCGGCTCGGCGGAAGATAAAGCACGAGCTCGATTCCCGTGCGGCGGCAAAGCTCGGATAAGATATCCAGAAAGATAAAGTCGGATTCCTTGGTGAAAAAGGACTCCGGCTCCGGTGGCACCATAGGCCCTTTAAAATGATCTTCCTTGGTGAATCCGCCGTTATACTCCTGCTTCTTCAGATAACTCTGGAAGATGATTTCGCTGGAATCGGGGGAGTAACTTTCACGAAGATCGCCCAGGAAGTCTTGCACGAACGACCGATGAGCTAGAAAAATTTCCCGGTACCTGGTGACGCGGTCTCGGGCACGAAAAAGCGGCTGCTCCTTTTCGAATTGCTCGAGCCGGCCTTGATTGTAATGGTCGAGCCAGTGAAGCTGCTCGAGTTGCAGCGCAGGAGAAAGCAATGAAATCTGCCTCGAAGTTTGTTCATTGAGAACGTAGTAAGCTCGCTCATGCAGATTGAGGGAAAGTTTTCCGGGCAACGAGTAAATCAAATACTTGATATCGCCGCCGCCGTGATGGTTGAGCATCAGCAGAAAAAAGTAAAGATGCGCTTCCGCGAGAGTGCCATTCTTCGTGAAGTCGAAGAATTCAAATTTTTTCATTTGCGGAAAGCCGCTGCGCTGAAATTCCATCGCCGAACGTACTGTGCAGTCGTCGTCAACCGGCGAGTTGTGCAAAGCGGGGTCCACGTGACAATAGCGGGCCCCCAGAGAACTGTCCCCCAAAAGAACCACCCGCTGGCGGGCTTTACTGGAAAAGAACTCGTGGTCTCCCGCGTATTCCCACACGCGAATCCAGTTTGCGGCTCGCAGCCCGGCGCGAGAGAGTAGCGGCGGTACGAAAACGAACAGCAGAATTTGAACCGCCACGCTAAAGAGGATTTTGTATCGTAGCCTCACAGCAACCCCCTCAGGCGGGCGCGGTCGAGCTTGCCATTCTGGTTCATCGGCATCTCGCCGAGACGTACGAATCGTTTCGGGATCATGTATCCCGGCAGCCGGTCGGAAAGGGTTGCCTTGAGACGCTTGCGGAATTCGATTTCGGGCTCAGCGGTTGTCGTTTGAACAAAGGCTACGATCCAGGGGGAATCGCCCGGAGGAGACTCCAGCATCACACAAGCCGCGCCGATTCCGGGAACGGCGCCGAGCACCCGTTCCACTTCTCCCAACTCCACCCGAAAGCCGTTCACTTTCACCTGGCTGTCTACTCGCCCGCGAAACCAAAGTAAGCCGCGGTCGTCGAGCGAGCCCAAATCACCGGTGCGATAGCGGCGAACTCCTTCGGTTTCGGAAAACTTCCGTTCTGTTTCTGCTGGATCATTTACGTAACCCCAAGCCACGTTGGCTCCGCAAAGTACGATCTCGCCATCGTCGATCTCCACGCTTCCGCCGGGCTTTGGCAGTCCAATCGGCAGCTGATCCGCCTCCTCAAGGCTTTCTGGCGTGATCTCGAATACTGTATGGGCCACCGTGGCTTCCGTGGGCCCGTAAAAATTGAGAATTCTCGCGTTCGGAAATCGCCGGCGTGTCTCGCGGGCCAGCTCCACGGAAAAAACTTCACCGATCAGCACGAACTGTCCGAGCTTCTGGAAAGCCAGGTCGGAAAATTCCGGATGCGTGGCGCAGTATCGCAGAAAAGACGGGGTGGAAACCCAAACCTCGGTTTGAGGAGCATATTCGAAGAGGCGCTGGAAAAGCTGCTCCGGGTCCTTCGCGGCTTTTCCAGAAAGGCTGAGCAAGGATCCACCCGTGGTCAACGCGTTGTACAGCTCGTACACGGAGAGGTCGAAATGAAACGGAGCTTGATTGAGGAATGCGGCGGGCTTATCGCAATAACCGAACTGGGAAGAAGTCCAGGAGAGGAAGCTTTCAATATTGCCCGCGCTCACCTTCACACCCTTGGGAACTCCGGTACTTCCCGAGGTAAACAGGATGTAGACGATCTCGTCTCCTTTTGCGCAACGATGCCATCCCCTATGTGGGCTATGTCCTTGGAAATCTTCCGGGCCGTGAATCGAAATTCCGGCGCTATGCGGAAGACCGGCCGCGCCGTCGACACTGAGAACGTGGCGGCAGCCGGCCGCGCCGGCCATGGCCAGGGATCTTTGCGGAGGAATGAGTTCGCCCGCCGGCACGTAGGGATTTCCGGCCTTAAGGCAGCCAAGCAGGAACCCAAGAAATTCGTGCTCGCGCTCTCCCACAATCATCACCGGTTCACCGCGGGGAACATTCTTAACCAGGAATCCCGCCACCACCGAAGAAAGCTGGTCGAGCTCCTCATATGTAATCACGCTCGCTCCCAGCCGATGAACGGGGGACGCCGCGTGAGCGGAAAACGCAGCTTCCAGGCTTCGGGCCAGCTCAGCCATTCCACATCCTTCCCAGAATCACCTTCAGCTGAGGGCGATCCAGGCTGAATAACATGAGCGCGATCACCACGTAATGAAAGCAAAGGAATACGGAAACCACCGAAATCGCCTTCGACGCGAGAAGACGTTTTCTCAGGGCAGGAGCGTGCATGCGCAGCTTTTCATCGTAGGTGCGATATCCCCACAGTACCAGAGCGTTGAAAATTCCATAGATCAGGAAGCGGGTTCCTTCCCCGTGCCATACTCCAGCGAAAACGAAAGTTACCAGAATCGCGAATAGGGAAAGGAGCCCACCTGGAAGAAAGCTCAACCACTTCAACTCGAAAGTGTATAGGGGAGTAAGCACGTACTGGCTCAGCCAATCGAGAAACGAAATATGCCAGCGCTGCCAGAAATCACGGGGGTTTCGCGCCAGGAACGGGGAATTGAAATTTTCCGGCAGATTCACGTTCATGATCTTGGATATGCCCAGTGCGAGGTCGGTATAGCCGGAGAAATCAACGAAAAGGTAGAGGTAGTACGCGTAAGCCCCGAGCCAGAGGCGGGCCACCGACGCATCGCCCACCTTAATGAAGGGGAGTGAGATCGACCAAAGGAAAGTCGCAAGCAGCTGCCGCTTGAAAATTCCAAGGATGATCCGCTTGACCCCAGGAACCACGTTGGTGGCCAGGTAATCCAAGTTCACCACCGGCGCTTCAATTTTTGTGAAGCGGGTATAGTTGGTGACCGGGCCCGACATCAACGTGGGAAAATAACAGATATAGAGAAGGAACTTAAGCAGCCCCGGATTCTCCACTTTTCCGTTACGGGAATCGACCACGAACGAGATCACGCGGCAAACCGTGAAGGGAATTCCCACGAAGTAAAACAGCCGCTGCCGCAAAAATTCCGAGTCGGAAGGCGCGGGAAGATTGAAGTGCCCCAGCACGTGCGGAAATCGAAGGAAAATCCACCAAGCCAGAACGATCCCGATCATCGACGACGACACCGCGACTTTTGCGGATTTTCGCATCGTCTTCACGCCGAGAAAATACACTCCCGAGAGAAGGAACAACCGAAACAAAAGAAAGGGGCCTGGGATTTCGAAGAAGGAATGAGTCCACCAGAGGCTCATCGCGAGGAGGAATCCCTCGGGCCGGCGATCGGGATAAAACCTCACAAACGCCAAATAGGCCGCGATCCAAAGCGCCGATTCGAATATGAAATGAATGGAGTTAAAAAAACTCACCCGGCGCCTCTTATCCCATTGTTCTCTTTGGTGATTGTAGCACAAGAGAGATGCGCCGAAGGGCTCATCGTTACCTGGAAAAAGGATGCAATGGAGCTACCTGTTAGCGGTCAATAGATTCTGTTTAAACTTTAGGCGGGTGCTTCCGATAAGAGAGGTAGCAACGCCCAAGGAGGGCCGGAATGCGAACGGAAAGAAAAGGCGGCAAAAGTGAGGAGTTTGGGCTCATCGAGCTCGTGCAGTTCCTCCTCAAATGCGCGCCCACCCTCCTCATTTTCGTGGCCGTGGCCGGCGTCTACACTTATTTTCGCTATAGCCGAGATCCGTCATACACCGCCGATGGCATGTTCATGGTGGAGAGTTCCAAAAACAACCGTGTTCAGGCCGTGACCGAGAAACTCGCGGGATTGGCCGGCAGCCAGTCGGAAGATACCGAAGGCATGATCGATAAGTTCTTCCTTCTCATCTACAGCCGCGACTTCAACGTGGAAGTGGCCAAGGCAATTAAAAATAGCGGCAAGTTCGAAGAAGTAGCAAAAACGATCGCCGCTCCCGGTACTCAAATTACTACCGTCGAAGAGCTCGGTGACCGAATTTTCGCGCTGGTGATCGTGGAGAAATCCTCCCCCGCAACCTTCAAAATGAACGTTTCCCTTTCTTCGCCCGACCGCGCGGTTAAGGGCCTCAACTACATGATGGATTCTTTTTCATCCGTTCTTCTTGGCCGCGAATCCCGCGACCTGCAAGACGCAAAAGGCGTTTTGGATCACGAGAGCGCCGAGGCCGAAGCGCGCCTCAAGGCGATCGACGAACAAATTGTGGACTTCACCTCCCAGCAACCGGGGGGCCACCTCGGCATGCGAAATTCGCCCGCCGCCAATTCCGAAGACAAAATGGAAGAATCCGTCTTAGCCATGCGCGGCCAGCTGAGCGAATTGCGCTCCTTGATTGCCGACGCAAAAGCCCAGCTTGCCAAAGACGGCGGCGAAAATTTTCTCCCCACCGACAAGTACGGCAGCGGCGCCTCACTCGTAACCCTCAGCCGGCAGGAATACATTCTTTCGCTGAGACTGGATACCTCACAGAAGCTTCTCGCCGAACTTCGGAACACTCCGGACGATCGCGAACGCGCCCAGCGCGTGGTAGAAGACCTCTACAAGCGAAAAGAATTCGAGTACCACATCTATTCCGACCTTAGAAAAGAATCGCTGAACATCGATATCCAGGCGAGCTCGGCCCGGAACAAAATCAAGATTCTCGACCGGCCCACGATCGGGGCCGTAAGAACCGGCGAAAACCTCAAGCCCCTTATGATCAAGCGCTGCTTCATGGCAGCCCTTGTGGCGCTCATGATCGTGTTCTTCCGTGAAATGTTCAATCCGCTGATCCGAGATCGCCGCGAACTTGATAATCTGGGCCTTTACTACGTGGGCAGCGTTCCCAACATGAATCGCAACAAGCGCGTGAATATTTCGCGCTCGATACGCGACAGCATCCACTGGCTGAAACACCTGGGCGAGCCCCGCCGCCGCGCGGCCACCATGAATACTTATTTCGAAATGATCTTCAAAAACATCGCGGCGCGGATTCTCAATTATCACGACGGAAACAAGCCCGCCCCCAAAGTAATCTCGGTGATGAGTTCGGCCTCCGCTGAAGGAAAAACCACCCTGGCCGAAAGCCTCGCTCGCGTACTCGCGAAAAGCGGCAAGCGTACCCTATTAGTTGACTGCGACCTTCGCCGCCGCACCCTCAGCCGCCGGATGTCGTTCTCCAACGACGTTGGGCTCTCCGACTTTCTTCAAAACAGCGCCGAGAAATTCAAAAACCCTGTGGTTAAAATTGTGGATAAGAATTTGGAATTCATCCCTGCCGGCACCAGTACGGTAGACGCAATGGAACTCATCTCTGGCGCAAACTACACCGACTTCCTCGAAGCCATGCGGCATCATTACGAGATCATCTTGATAGACACGCCCCCTTGCATTCCATGCTCCGAAGTAATCCCTCTCGCGAACGCCTCGGATATGGTGATGCTCTCGGTGAACCTCGACACCACAATCTTATCCAACGTGGAAGACACCATCGAGAAACTGAACCTTAGAGACAAAGTTCCGCTCGCCTACGCGTTGAATATGGACAGCGCCGCCGAGTCGTTCTCCTACTATAGCGACTACTTTATTCTTCCTCAGCGACCGGTGAAGACCGCGGTCTGATGTAAGCAACATAAATCAGCAGCACTAGCAGCTCCGGCAGACACTGCACCCGGAAGCGCACGGCGGCGCCGAGATTTTGCGGCGAAATAAACGCATAAAGGACCGACCAAAGGATTACGTAAGCCACAAACCAGGCCACCAGCTCGTCCTTCCACACGTTCCACTTCCATGCCTTTACGGCCCGCCACAACAAAAAAAGAAGAAGCAGGTTTTCCACGCCCGCGAGCAACCCGAAGGGATTCATGATTTCGCCCGGTAAAGGCCGGAAAAGCGCCGTGAACATTCCGATGGGAAGAAATTTCAGCGCGTCTCCCGGCGTTGTGATGATCGGAACATCTCCGGCGGATCCGCCCCGCTGCCAGGAGCGCGAAATTTTTCCCACGCGGGAAGCAAGCTGGTCGGCACTCTCGATGGAAAGCTGCTTCGACATCTTAGGCAGTTCGTAAGCCACCGCCCCCACCACCAAACCAATCACGCAGAAGCGAATGAGTATATTCCGGAAATGAAAAAGACTCGCGAGCACGAAGGGAATTACGAGGATCGGAACAAGCCAAACGCGCAGCGCCGCCACCACGGCGAGGCCCGCCGCCGTAGGCAGGAGATAGACGAGGCTACGCCGCTCGAGAGTTCGCATCATCCCGTAAAAGGTGAGCGAGATGCCGAACACGTTCCAGGCGTCTTTTCCCAGGGTGCTCGACCAAAAAAGGATCGAGGGAAAAAGGCCCACCACTAAAAAAAGCCAGGAGGGAATACCGGGGCGAAACCCCCGAAGCCCGGTAAAGAGGAAAAAGAGACCAACTGTGCTTACGAAGCCGCAAATCACTTTTTGCGCGTGAAAGGAGGCTGTTCTAACCACGTAGTGCTCGAAGGCCCAAATCAGCGCGTTAATGTTCGCCGTGCCGTTTCCCAGGCCCACGTCGGAGAGATCGGGAATTTTGTCTTGCGAACGCTCGAAATACCAGTAGGCATCAAGGCCGTAATTTGCCTCGTAAAACAGCATGAACACCAGCATCACCACTACTTTTGCGAGCCAAAGCAGCTTGAGATTTTTTTTGTCTTCGCTTTGCAGAGGCGTAACCATGATCACGCCCATGAAAAACAACGCGGCAGCCCAGCCCTTGAGGTAATCGGCCACGCGGTCGGGATTTCCCAGGCTGGGGATGTTGTGGCCAAGGTCAGTGATCGTCTGAAAAACCTGCGGCATCGCCGCCGCCACGAGCAGGGCCATAACGGCGCTGATCCAAAAAAACTTTTGGGCTTTTACCGCGTTCACCGCGCGGGCGCTCCGCGGAGAAGGGATTCCAGTGCATCGGCCTGCCGGGCCACGTAAGCTTTTTCATCGAACTGGCGGAGGGCCGTTTCTCTGGCCCTCTCCCCAATGGCCAGGCGATCACGCGGCGCCATCTGCTGAAGCCGCGAAAGCAAGCCGGCCAGCTGCTTCCAGCCATGGGGCGCGAAGAGGAAGCCATTTTCTCCCTCGTGAATGATTTCCCGTGCACCACGGATGGAGGTGGCGATCACCGGAAGGCCCATGCACATCGCCTCGAGAAGCGCGCGCGGCATGCCTTCGCGGTAAGAGGGGTGAACAAATACGTCGCCGGTGGCGAGATACTCTTCCACGTTGTTCACGATGCCCGTGACCCGCATGGCGGCATCCACGCCGAGTTCCTTCGCCAATCCGTGAATGCGCGCGGCCGCGGGGTCAAAATCGGCGGCGATATTTCCGCCGATGATCAGTAGCTCGGAATTGGGAACCTCGCGCCGGAATAAATGAAAGGCCCGGATCAGATCCTCATAACCTTTGCCCGCCACTAATCGGCCCAGGGCCACGATCCGGAAGGGGCCTTCCACGGCGGCGCGGGCATTTCTCGACGAAAATTTTTCGGTGTTGATGCCGTTCCCGATCGTGAGAATCCGGTCTTTCGCGATCCATCCGCTGGCCACCATATGACGGGTGTCTTCGTCACTTTGGCTGAGCGTAAAAGTGGTGAATTTCGCCAGGAAAGCTTCGATCAGTTCGGTGGCCTTGAAGGCCAGGCGCCCTTGTCCGTCGTGGAAATACATCCCGTGCGCGGTGTAAACCCGCGACGGCACTTTTGCGAGCCACGATGCCAGCCGGGCTACGATACTCGAGTTCCGGTTATGGCTGTTCACGCAGTCGTAAGGCCGCTCTTTGAGGAGCCGCCGCATTTCCAGCGTGCACGCTAGAAATTGGATCGGGGAGGAGCGGGAGGGAAAACGAATTTGGTGCACGGGGATCTGATGCGCGGAGAAGTCGGAGGAGTATCCGGTTCCGGTGCATATACATTCTACTTCATGGCCGCGCTTTTTTAGCTCGATCACGAGCGGTTTGAGGAATCTTTCGAGATAAAAGTCCGTATTACAAACCTGGAGAATGCGCGCCATAACGAGGGGTTTCCGTAGTAACCGATTCTACTATATTGTTTGCGGCCCGGCCGGGCGGATTTTGTTTCTATCCGGGGGCGGGTACGGCTATGGTGCGAAGTGATTATGAATCGCTACGTGTACGTACACATTCCCTTCTGCGAAGTGATCTGTCACTACTGCCACTTCTACACGGCTCGTGCGGCGGAAGCCCGCGACCAGAGTTCGTTCTTTCGCGCGCTCGGCCTCGAGGCTTCGCGGGCGCTTCCCGGAATCGCGCCCGAGCTGGAAGCGATTTACTTCGGAGGCGGAACTCCCGGCGCTTCGCCCCCGGAAAAAATCGCAGAGTATTTGCAGTTATTCGGAAGTCGCATCACTCCAAAAACGGAGATTACCCTCGAGGCTAATCCGTCTAACGTAACGAAAGAACGCGCCCGCGCTTGGCGAGCCGCGGGAGTGAATCGCATTTCTCTCGGAGTGCAAAGCCTCGACGATCCCACTCTGAAGCGCCTGGGACGGGCCCATTCCGCGGAGGAAGCCCGCCGCGCGGTGGAAATCTGCGCCGCGGAAATTCCCAATGTGAGCTGTGATTTAATCTACGCCGTGCCGGAACAGCCAGAAGGAACTCCGGCCGCGCATGCCATCGAGCTGCATCGCCTCGGGGCGCGCCATCTTTCTCTCTACCATCTCACGCTCGAGAAGAGTCACTTCCTGTATGCGAACCTGCCCTCGGATTCGTTTGCTTGGGATCAGCTTCGTCACGTGGCCGATTCGCTCGAGCCGCTGGGTTTCCGCCACTACGAGGTGGCGAGCTTTGCCCTCCCCGGCGCGCAGTCGCGTAACAATGAAAACTACTGGAGCGGCGGGCCTTACCTTGCATTCGGTCCTTCGGCCCACGGCTTTGACGGAAAGAGGGAACGCTGGAGCCACGTTTCCGACTGGCAAGAATACATTCGGCGCGCCGAGGCGGGCGAAAGTACCCGCGCATGGACGGAGCAGCTCACCGACGAACAGCTCCGCATCGAGGTAATTTTCACTCGTCTTCGCACCTCTAACGGATTGGATCTCGACACGTTCGCTCAGCGCTTCGGATCCGACCTCCGCGAGACGCATCGCTCCTGGATTCTTCGCTGGGAAAAAGAGGGGTTGGCCAAAGTGGAACGGGATTCTCTAGTGCTGACCTTTTCCGGAAAAATGCTTCTCGACGAAATTGCCCGCGCGCTAATTTGACCTCTCGCCGCAGCGCAAAATCCCCTTGCCCAACGCAGATTCAGCCCCATCTTTCCCTGCAGGAAACTCGCAAAATAGCGGCTTGACATAGAGGGATCCGGTCTCATATTCCCAGTATAGCCAATAGCTAGGGAGCCCGGGAAATAACACAATGATTTCAGATAGTTCTACAAATAGCAGTGAGCCGGCGGATAACTCAGCCATCGAGGGCGATAGCGATCGCACGCCCACGAACGGAATCCCCAGCCCCGCGGCCGCAGCGGAGGAGCTTCAGCTCAAGCTGCAGGAGTCGGAAAAGAAGTATCTCTACCTCTACTCCGAGTTTGAAAATTTCCGCCGCCGCATCGAACGTGACCGTCTCGATTATATTAAGTTCGGCCACGAAGGCTTTCTGAAAGAGCTGCTTCAGGTTCTCGATAACTTCGAACGCGCGCTCGCTCACGCGAAAAGCCTGGGCGGCGAAAAGGGATCTCCGCTCGCGCTCGTGGTTCAGGGAATCGAGATGATTCACTATCAATTCGCCGAGGCCCTCAAGGCTCAGGGAGTTACCGCCGTGCCTTCGGTGGGGCAAAAATTTGATCCCACGCTGCACGAGGCGGTGGGGGAAGAAGAGTCGAAGAGCGAACCTGGCACGATCGTGAAGGAAATGCAGAAGGGCTACCAGCTGCACGGGCGCTTGCTCCGCCCCGCGCGCGTTGTGGTGGCCAAGAAGTAACCGCGCCCGCTTGACAATCCGTTTTTCGTAACAACTTTTTATTTAAGGAAAGGGCGCTCCTCAGGGGCGCGACAAAAGGAGAAAATATGGGAAAAATTATCGGAATCGACCTCGGAACCACGAACTCGTGCGTGGCCATCCTCGAAGGCGGCGTTCCTAAGGTGATCGCAAACTCGGAAGGTGCCAATACCACCCCCTCGGTGGTTGGCTATACCGAAGGCGGCGAAACCCTCGTGGGCCAGATCGCCAAGCGTCAGGCCGTAACCAACCCCGAAAAAACGATTCACGAATCCAAGCGCCTCATCGGGCGTAAATTCAGCTCGAAGGAAGTGCAGGAGTTCATCAAAGTAGCTCCCTTCAAAATCGTGGAGATGAAGAACGGCGACGCCGGGATCGAAGTGAAGGGCAAAGTATACTCGCCCCAGGAAATTTCGGCGCAAGTGCTGATGAAGATGAAGAAGACGGCCGAGGATTACCTCGGGCAGCCCGTTACGGAAGCCGTGGTTACGGTTCCCGCCTACTTCGACGACCTCCAGCGCCAAGCCACTAAAGACGCCGGCCGCATCGCGGGCCTCGACGTAAAGCGCATCATCAACGAGCCCACCGCGGCCGCTCTCGCCTATGGTCTCGATAAGAAGAAAGATATGAAGATCGCCGTGTTCGATCTCGGCGGCGGTACGTTCGATATTTCGATTCTCGAAATCGGCGACGGCGTGTTCGAAGTAAAAGCCACGAACGGGGACACCTTCCTCGGCGGCGGTAACTTCGACCAGAAGCTCATCGATTATTTGGCCGACGAATTCAAAAAAGAAAACGGCATCGACCTCCGCAAAGACAAGATGGCGCTCCAGCGCCTGAAAGAAGCGGCGGAAAAGGCGAAGCACGAGCTGAGCAGCTCCACGGAAACCACCGTGAACTTGCCCTTCATCACCGCCGATGCGAGCGGCCCTAAACACCTCAACGTAACGATCAGCCGCGCGAAATTCGAAGCACTTGTGGATGATCTGATCCAGAAGATGGTTGCCCCTTGCGAAACCTGCATCAAGGATTCGGGCTTCACCAAAGCCGAGATCAACGAAGTGATCCTGGTGGGCGGTATGATCCGCATGCCCAAGGTTCAGCAGAAAGTGAAAGAGATCTTCGGCAAAGAGCCCTCCAAGGGCGTGAACCCCGATGAAGTGGTGGCCGTGGGCGCCGCGATTCAGGGTGGCGTGCTCCAAGGGGAAGTGAAAGACGTTCTCCTCCTCGACGTAACTCCGCTCTCCCTCGGGATCGAAACCCTGGGCGGCGTATTCACGAAGCTCATCGAGAAGAACACCACCATTCCGGCGAAGAAGAGCCAGGTATTCTCCACCGCGAGCGATAACCAAACGGCCGTTACCATCAACGTGCTGCAAGGCGAGCGCGAATTCGCGGCGGACAACCGTCCGCTCGGCCGCTTCGACCTCGTGGGTATCCCTTCGGCTCCTCGCGGAATGCCGCAAGTGGAAGTGACCTTCGACATCGACGCGAACGGCATCGTGAACGTGCAGGCGAAAGATCTCGGCACCGGAAAAGAGCAGAAGATCCAGATCACCCCGAGCTCGGGTCTCAATGAAGAAGAGATCAAGCGCATGGTGGCGGATGCGGATAAGCACCGTTCCGAAGACGAAAACCGCAAGAAAGTGGTTACGGCCCGCAACGAGCTCGACGGACTTACTTACTCGGTTGAAAAGACCCTGAAGGAAAACGAGAGCAAAGTAGATGCGGCCGTTAAGAGCGAACTCGAAGCCGCGATCGCCACCGCGAAAACGGCGCTCGAGAGCAACAATGCCGACACCATGAAGAGCGCGCTCGAAGGCGTGCAGAAGGCGTCGAACAAAATGGCTGAGCAGCTTTATAAGCAAGCGGGCCCGGCCGGAACGCAGCCTGGTGCCGAAGGTGCTGGTCAGGCCCATGGCAATGGCCACGGTAACGGAGCGAATGGCTCGGAAGAGACCACGCAGAAGACCGATGCCGGCGGCGACGACGTGATCGACGCCGACTTCAAGGAACTGTAAGATACAGTTCCAAGAATGGAATCAGAGAACCGCCGGCCCTAAAAGGCCGGCGGTTTGAACACGGGCCGCAAGGCCGCCACGGATAAGAGCTGCATGTCGACGAAACGCGATTACTACGAAGTGCTGGAAGTGGAACGCAAGGCTTCTACGGACGACCTGAAAAAGGCCTACCGTAAGAAGGCCGTGCAATTCCACCCCGACAAAAATCCCGGCAACAAAGAATCCGAAGAGAAGTTTAAAGAAGTTTCGGAAGCTTACGAAATCCTTTCGAACCCGGATAAGCGCCGGGCCTACGATCAGTTCGGCCACGCCGGCATTGGCCAGGGCGGCCCCGGTGGTTTCGGCGGCGGATTCGAAAGCGGCAACATCAACGACATTTTCGGCGATATTTTCGGCGACATTTTCGGCCAGGCTCAAGGCGGCCGCCGCGGTGGCCGCTCGCGCGGGCGCTCGCACGGACGCCCCGGAGAAGATCTTTCCTTCGACCTCGATATCAGCTTCGAAGAAGCCGCGTTCGGCAAGGTGGAAACCATCGACGTTTGGCGCGAAGCCGCTTGCGACAAGTGCAACGGCACGGGCTCCAAGAGCGGCAAAGCGCAAAGCTGCGGATCTTGCGGCGGCGCCGGCGAAGTGCATTTTCAGCAGGGCTTTTTCAGCGTTTCACGGCCTTGTCCCGCCTGCCACGGCGAAGGCATCGTGATCAAAGATCCGTGCGACACCTGCCGCGGCCACGGCCGCACGCAGAAAAAAAGCCGCATCGAAGTTCGCGTTCCCGCCGGGATTGATTCCGGCCAGCGCCTGAAATTGGGCGGCGAGGGCAACAGCGGCGTTCGCGGCGGCGGCAGCGGCGATCTCTACGTGAACGTACAAATCAAGCAGCACTCCATTTTCGAACGCGACGGCGATAATGTGCTCTGCGACGTGCCCATTTCCATCGCCCAGGCCGCTCTCGGCATCGAACTCGAGGTGCCCAGCCTCGATGGTAAGGTGAAGGTCAAAATTCCCCAGGGAACGCAAAGCCATCAGACGCTCCGCCTCAAAGGCAAGGGCATCCCGCGGCTGGGCGGATATGGACGGGGCGACCAACTCTTGCGTATACTTGTCGAGACTCCGACGAAGCTTTCTAACAAACAGAAAGAGCTGCTCCACGAGCTTGAAAAAAGCTTTGGAGCGGAATGCCAGCCCCTGGCCAAAAGCTTCCTCGGAAAGGTGAAGGACCTGTTTGGATGATTAGGCCCCGCGCGCTCCTGGTCTCGGCTTCGCTGCTTCTTGCTTCTCCCTTTGCCCTTTGCGCCGACCAAGCACCGCCAGCCGCGGCTCCGGCCGGTGCTTCCACTTCCGACGTAGACGCCGCCTACCTCGACGCCGAACGCGCCTACCTAAAAAGCGATACGCAAGGCGCGCTCAAGCAGCTGGCAACGCTCCTTGCGCACGAAAATGATCTTCCCGCCCGCGCTCGCGTGCGCGCCCACAACTTGCGCGGCTTGATCTACTTTCAGCTGCGCAATCTCCAGGGCGCCGTGCAGGATTTCGAAAGCGCCGTGCAAACCGCCAACCGAAACCTGCAAGACAGCGACTCCCTTCTCCACCTCACGCGCTATAACCTCGGCAACGCGCTCTTCCAGGTGAATCGCCCGCAAGACGCCTTCGACACTCTCAGCACCGTTCGCCACGAAGCCCTCGACGCCGACACGCGCATGCGCTTCCACCACCTTTACGGCAACGTGCTCGTGGCACGGGATCAGCCGCTCGATGCGCTGGTGCAATACCTCGAAGCCGCCAACCTCGCTCACGACGTGGGCGCGCGCGACACCTTCCTCCAGAAAGCGGCGAACGTTTCGAAACAGCTTTTCCTCCGCGACCCGAAAGCCGATCTGGATCGCATTACGGCCCTGCCCTTCGACCCCAAAAGCCCGGCCGGCATCGCCGCACGAGTGTTGATGGCGCGCGGATTCATGTACAGCGGTGATCCCACCAAAGCCGAACTCATCCTGAACGATGTTCTCAAAGACGCCGACGCCACCCATCCCATGCGCGCAAAAGCGCAGGAAATGCTGAACGACCTCAGCAAGCTCGGCGATGTAGATCCCCACACCATCGGCGTGCTCCTTCCGCTTTCGGGAAAATTCGGCCGTTTTGGGCGTCTCTGCCTGAATTCGATTCTCATGGCCTTCAATGCATTCGAAGAAATGCAAGAACCCGCCGCGGGAACCCCGAAGTTCCGTCTCGCCGTGCGCGACTCGGGCGAGAGTGTGGAAACCGCCCAGGAACGCTTCGAAGAACTGGTGAAAGACGAAAAGGCAGTCGCCGTGATCGGGCCGCTCCTCAGCAAGCAGTTCGGCGCGGTAGCGCAGCGGTCGCAGGAGTACGGCGTGCCGCTCATGAGCCTCAGCCAGCGGGTCGACGCCGGCCAAACCGGCTCGTTCATCTTCCCGATCGCTCTCTCTCCCGCCCAGCAGATCGAGATGATCGTGGCGCAAGCCGTGGGAGTAAATAAATTTAAGCGATTCGCCATCCTCGCTCCTTCCGATGCCTTCGGCGACTCCTACGTGAATCTCTTCTGGGACGCCGTGGAAAAGGCGGGCGGCGATGTCGTGGGCATCGAGCGTTACGAACCCAAAAGCACCGATTTCCGCGACGAAATGAAGCGCCTGCTGGGCCTCGAATCCTTGGGCGCGCGCCACATCGAGATGGAAGATCTCGAACGGAGAAAAGAACTTTTCGCGAGCACGCTGAAGGTGAAGGGCAAGCTGCGCCAGCGCTTCCTGCGCAACTTCGATCCCAAAGCCGTGGTGGATTTCGATGCTGTATTCGTTCCCGATGATCCGGCCACCGTGGGCCAGATCGCGCCGAGCTTCGCCGTGCTTGACGTAGAAAATATTCCTCTCCTCGGAATTAACACCTGGAACACGCCCGAGATCGTGCAGAGAGCGGGCCGCTACCTTCAGAAGAGTCTCTTTGTAGACGGCTTCTTCTCCGGTAGCCGCAATCTCCAGAGCGTGAGGTTCGTGCAGGAATATCAAAAAAACTTCCATAGCGTACCTGGTACCATCGAGGTTCAGGCCTACGATGCGGCCAAGATCCTGATGGAAGCGCTCGGCAACGGCGTTGCCGTAAACCGCACCAAGCTGCGGGATCAACTACTCTCCACCGCGAAATTTTCCGGAATATCGGGCGATTACCGCTTCACGGAAGCGGGTGTGAAAAGAACTGCGCACCTCCTCACGGTGAAAGGTAGTAACATCACCGAGATTTCGTCGGAGAACGAAGCCCCGTAGATCGCGATTCCTTGCGGCTCCAGAGGCAATTCCGTATAATTTACTGAGGTGCGGCAGCATTCTGTCGCGCCGATATTTAGCGCGCTTCTTTTATCAAGGAGGATGAAAGTTGCCTTCCATCGCTATGGGTTCCATGGGCACCGGCTTGCCGAAGGACTTAGTCCAACGGCTGGTGGATGCCGAACGCGAACCCATCCGACAACTCGAAGTTCACAAGAAAGACGAAGAAACCAAGCTCAAGCTGGTGAACGATCTTTCGGCCAAAGTGAGCGACATCGCGGGGAGTCTCAAAGACCTCACGCGCTTTCGCAACTTCCGTGAGCTCTCGGCCACCAATGGCCGCCCCGAGGTAATGGACGTAACGGTCGACAAGACTGTCGCCGATCCTGGCACGTACCAAATCGAAGTGCTTCAGCTCGCCGGACACAGCTCCATGATGAGCAATGGGCTCCCCGACGCCGACGACTCGCAGATCGGCGCCGGCTATTTCAGCTACAAGCTCCCCAGCGGCGAGAACAAAGAAGTTTACATCGACCCCGACAACAGCACCCTGAACGGGATCGCCAAAACGATCAATGAACAGAAGGATCTCGACCTGCGCGCCATCGTGGTAAACGACGGCACCGGCTCCGACAATCCCTGGCGCCTGATCGTGAATCACATGAAAACCGGCGAGAATAACGACGCCGAATTTCCCGATTTCTACTTTGCCGACGGCGACGAAGATTTTTCGATGGAGAAAGAGCGCCCCGCGCAGAACTCGAAGCTCAAAGTGAACGGCTTCGAGGTGGAATTCGAAGGCAACAAAATCACCTCACTGCTTCCCGGCGTAACCCTCGATCTCAAAGAGGCGGCTCCCGGCAAAGAATTCACCTTGGGCGTTAAAGAAGACACCAAGAGCATGAAGGTTAAGGTGGAAGGGGTTGTGGGCAAAGTGAACGAAGTGCTCACCTTCATCCAGAATCAGAACAAGCTCGACAAAGATTCGAACACGAAAAATACCCTCGGCGGCGACATCACCCTGCAGACGCTGGAATTCAAGGTGCGCCAGCTCGTGCAGATGCCGCTCGATACGGAGTCGGGCCCCGTCCGCCTGGCGGACATGGGTGTTCAGTTCAATCGCACGGGCCTACTCGACTTCAACGGCGACAAGCTCGACAAAGTTCTCAATACCAACGCCAGCGCCGTGGTGCAGTTCTTCACCGGCATTGGAGAAAATGGCGACGGATTCGCCGCTCGCTTGGCCAATACGGTGCAGGGCCTAACCCGCGCCGACGGCGTGGTGAATTCGCGCGTCGAAGGTATCAAGCGCCGGATCAAAGACATCGATCAGCAGATCGAGAATAAAGAGAAGCAGGTGGAGCGCACCGAGCAAAACCTCAAAGACAAGTTTTCGCGGCTCGAAGGAACGATCGCGAACTTAAGGTCGCAACAAGCCTCCATAGCTGGCTTGGGCGGCGGTGGCGGAGCATTACCGGGTCTAGGATAGGCATTAACCAGGGATGGTATAAGGTATGAATCAGTTCGGAGCGAAGGCGTATCATAAAACAGCGGTGGAAACGGCCAGCAAGGAAAAGATCCTGCTGATGCTCTATGAGAGCTGCATCCGCTACCTGAAAAAAACCCAAACCTCGATGGAGGCGAAGAACTGGGCCGAAAAAGGCCTCGCCCTCGGGAAAGCCCAAGACATCATCAACGAGCTTACCAACTCCTTGAACTACGAAGTAGGCGGGCCGCTCGCGGAGCAGCTCGGGGCGCTCTATCTCCACATCTTCCAGGAGACCACGAAGGCCAATATCGAGAACGATCCGAAGAAGATCGCTCACTGTATCAAGATCATGGAAACTCTCTATTCCGGCTGGAAGGAAGCGGTGGAGAAACTCAAAACCGGGGAGAAGAAATGATCCAGCTATACAAAAGCCTCGAGGACAAAAACTTCTGGTACAAAAAGTACGTGCTCTGCACTGAGGCTTACCTGGTAGCCATCCGCCACGCGCCGGAAATCGCCTTCGACGAGCTCGAGCTCTTCTATGGCAACCGCGAAAGCCTGCTCAAAATCCTCGACAGCCTAGACGAGAAAATTCAGGCCCTGGTGGCTGATAAAGAGCGGATGGGCCTGGAGCTCAACTCTGAGCAGTCTACTAAGGTGCAATTCTATCTCCGGGAAAAAGACTCCCTCGTATCCAAGATCGTAGACCTCGACAAAGAGCTCATGGCCGAAATTGACGTGCTTCGTGCGAAAGGCGAAGAGAAGCTCAAACTCCTGGCAAAAGGTAAGAAAGCACTGGCAAAATATAAGAGTTCGAGCGGCGGCAACGAGAAGATAGATAAAAGGGTATAGGCTAGGGCCAGCCCAGAAAGACATTCGGGATGCGGGAAAAAGAGATCAGCCTGGAAAGCAGCTTCGAGCACCACGCGGCTATTCAGTCGATGGTGTCGGAGACCTTTAACGAGGCCGACAACAGCCGCCCCGATCAGCTGTATCAGCAAAACGGCCGCCTGAATTCCTTGCTCCTCATCCGCAATGCAAAAATCCTTCTCGCCGCGGGCGATATTCCGCTCGCGAAAAATATCTTCCGCGCCCTCGTGGAGAGCGGCGAATCCCTCGGCGTAGCCTATAGCGGGCTCGGGGGCTGCTACGAGCTCGAAGGGAAAGTGGATCTCGCGATCAAGGCCTACCGCGAAGCCATCATCTTCGAACCCACCTTCGGCTGCTTGTTCGCTCTCGCCGAACTCTACATCAAGAAGGAAGATTTCACGGGCTCCGTGGGCACGCTGCTTCGCGCGCTCAACCTAACCCGCCTTCAGAGTGCGCAGGTTTTCGAGCTTCATAAGGGCCTGGGCAGCTGCTATATGCGCCTGGGACAACTCAATAACGCTGAATCCCACTACCGCAAAGCCTACGAGATCAATCCGGGTAGCGACAGCCTCCACGTGAATATCGGCTCGCTCGCCATGAAAAAGGGCGATCTCTCCACCGCCCTCCTTCACTTCAAAGAGGGGGCCCGCATCAATCCCCTCAACGCCTCGGCGGTCACGGGAGTCGGCCTGGCCCAAACCGGCCTCGGCAACAAGGAAGCCGCTCACGATGCCTTCGCCGCCGCCCTCGGAATCAATATTCACGATGTCACCTCTATTTATCACCTGGTAAAAAGCGCCTACGAACTTAAAAAGTTCGAAGTCGTGGCCGCGCTTCTGCAGAAATATATTCAGCACAACGCGGTGAACAGCAACATTTTATACAGCTACGCGGGGATTCAATATCACCGTGGTATGCTCCGAGAAGCCCTCGAGGAATGCGAAAAGCTCTTATCGCTGAAAGCAGACCACGAAGGCGCGAAGAAACTGAAAGAGATGATCCTCCAGAAGATCGCACTTTGATCTTCTAGGGGACGCCGGACAAGGACTGTTGGCGCCTATGAAAAAAGCAAGAATTGCCATTCGCCCGCTACCCACGCCGGAATGCGTGGTGAGCCTCGCCCCGGCCATCGCGGCCCTCAAGAAAAAACATACCGGCTGCTCCGTTGGCCTCATCGCCGAAGAAAATCTCCGCGAGGCCAGCCTGCTTCTGCCGGCTCTCGACTTCTTCGTAAGCTCGGCCGAGGAAGGCGAAACCGGCCACTGCGACTACACGATCGATCTGCGCGGCGTGGAGCGCTTCGATGACTCCGCCGAAAATCCCGCTTGGAAAACTTACCTGCTGGGGTCCGCCGAAATCCTGTCGTCGAATCCTTATCATTTGGTAGATCTTCTCAAGAAGGCCTCGCAGGTAGACACCGTTGACATAAACTTCGAACTCTCCCTCCCCGAATCCAGCGGAGCGCTTCCGGAAGCGCTATCACGGCCCGGGGGCTTACGCATTGGCGTTTGCACGAGCTCGCTGTCGCAAGCGGAGCTTGAGTGCGCCCTTGAAGGTATTTCGCAGCTTTCTCAGCCCACCGAAGTATTTCTTCTCGGAACGGTGAAAGACAAAAAACTTTCTTCGCAGGTAACTGCCCGCTGGGATGGAAAACTCAACGTTTTCGATCTCTGCGGCCATCAAGGATTAGTACAAAACGCCGCCGTGCTGCGCGCGTGCGACATCAACATCGCCGGCCCCGGCCTCAGCGCTATCCTCAGCGCAGGCTTCGGTACTTTCACCGTGTGCATTGATGAAACTCCTACGCGTGGGCCGCTTCTCTATCCTTACGGCCACGGGCACCTCGTGGTGCAGAGATCCGGTGCCGTGCCGCTGGCGGCTTCACTGCCCACTTTCATAAAAGAGATCATTCATCACGCGATCACCGCGAACAGTGGCAGCGTACCGAGTCTCGAGCAGTGGCAGGAATTTTCCGACTCGATGATTTTCAATTATCTCGGAAAGATTCGCCTATTCGCCACGCAACGAATTGAAATCGTGTTCAAGGATGCGGGCAGCTTCACTGAGCTTTACCAGCGCCCCTTGTTGTTCAGCGGCTCCGAAGTGCACGACGTACTTCTCACATTCTATCGCCTGCTCTGGGAACATTCTCTCAATCAGCGCTCGATCACCACTTACGATCTGCAAATCCTGCATCAAGATACGATGCCCATTCTCTGCGACCTGCTCAAGCCCCTGGAACAGCTCTACGAGCTGGGAAATTTTGGCAAAACTTATTCAGGATATGTCAGGGAAAGTTTGGCCAAGGGCGATGTGACGAAAGCCCGTCATGAGTCGGAGCGCCTTCAGGAAGTGGAAGAACTGATTCACTCGCTGGTGAGCTCCCAGCCGCACCTTTCCCCTTTGTTTGTGTATCATCGCCAAGCCCAGCGCCTGATGGCCGGGGAAACCCCTCTCGCGCTGGCCGACGAAATGGCTTCGTTATTTTCCGGCCTCCAAGAGCGTGTACTGGTGCTCCTCGACTTGGCCAAAAGTTTGTTCCATACTGTTTTCGAAAACGAGAGCGCCCTGAGTGCTGAAGGCGCGGTCGAGAAGGCGGATAGTAATGGTTGATTTAGTCATCAACGGCAAAAAACTTCAAAAAGACGACGACACTCTTTTTGGAGAATTTCTAAACGGCCTGAACCGCGACCTCGCCTCGCGCTCGCAAGTGATCTCCATGCTGAAGATCAACGGCGAAACCATCGACGAAAAACGCGAGAATGTTTTCTCCATGCGTTCGCTCGGCCAGGTGGGCCGCATCGAGATCACCACCGTGGATCAGATCGAACTCGCCTTCGAGGCGCTCTCTTCCGCCAAAGCCTACATCAAGAAGCTCAACTCCTACTGCCGCCTCAACGGCGAGAACTATAAGCTCGGCAAAATCCGTGAAGCGGATAAGAATTTCGTGGATCTGGTAGACGGGCTCGAAAACCTCACCCAGCTGATCATGGCCTCGCAAAGCATTCTGCGCGGCAAATACAAGGGCATCCACACCAACGATTCCTCGCTGCGAATCGCGCAGGTTCGTCTCGTGTCTGCGATCGAAGAGCTTCTTCCGGCCAAAAAAGAATGCGACCACAAAATGCTGGCCGACATCCTCTGTAACGAGCTTCCCGAAGCTCTCCAGGAGATGGCCGATTACGGGATCCCCGTTCTCCAGAGACTCCGAACCTCCTAAGGCATGGGCTCCACTTTACGGGTAAAGCTCGTTGGTGACGATCCCGAGCTCGAAAAGCTCGACCGAGTGATGCGCGGCGCGGGCGTTGCCTGCACTCGCGCCAAAGACACCGACGAAGCCTGCGAAAGCCAGAACGAGGAAGCCGCTGATCTCTTCGTTCTCGGCTCGAGTGAATTCTCCCAGAGCCATATCAACCTGATTCAGAAGCTCAGCCCCGTGCCGGAGGTTTTCCTCGCAGCCGCGAAGAAGGTTCCGAACTTGGCGAAAGTAATGAGTCCCGCGCTCCTCTACGTCGACTGGAGCGCGGAAGAAATTCTCTATCAGCTGGAGCATGGAGTAAGCCTTTTCCGGCGCAAACGCCGCCTCAGCGCACTCCGCGACCATCGCAACCGCTCATGGAATCTGGAGTCGAATCCCGCGATCAACTTAGTCACCAACGTGATGCGCCGGTGTACGGCCGCCGAACAGTATCCCGATATCCTTTCCGCTCTGCTCACTTTGCGAACGGTGGTGGATTTCCACGACTGCGCCCTGATCACCCTCGGCGATGCGGGCGAAGTGCTGGAAGCCTGGCGCCACGGAAAGGAATCGCGGGAAAAAATTGATCCGGTAGAAATCGCGGAATCCCTTCCGCGTCTCGCGTTCGCCGGCCTGGAAGACGGCAAAGTTTCCGTTTTCAACAGCGGCGATTCAGCCGCCCCCGCGCTCGATCGCTTTACGCTGAATCCCTGGAGCTTCGCGATCGCCATGCGCTTCTCGGTGCCGCAGGCGCCTCGCCATTCTCGCTCGGCGAAGAGCGCCGTGCTCGTGCTCTACCGGCGGGAGCTGGTTCCCTTCCTCGAACGCGATCAGTGGCTGATGGAACTCACTTACGGGCCCTTGGCGCTGGCGCTGGAAAAAGTGGCGATGCTCCGGGCGATCGGGCAAGCGAGCAAAGAGTGGCGCAGCACCTTCGACGGCATTTCCGAGCCCCTCACGGTGATCGATCGCAACTACACCATCGTGAAAGCCAACAAGGCCTTCGCGCGCCTGGTAGACCACGACATCAAGAAACTCAAAGGCCGCCGCTGCTACGCGCTCCTCGCCAATCGCCGGCAGCCCTGCGTGAGCTGCCCGGTGGGCTTGAGCTTTCAGCCCCAGGTAGGCACGCGCATTCAGCTGCAGGGCAAAACCAAACGTGACCTCCTCGTATGGAGCTACGGCATCCGCACGGGGCTTGATTCGTACCACTTCCAGTTCTACCGCAACGTCTCGAAAGAAACCGCGCTCGCCTCCACGCTGATTCAGTCGGAAAAAATGGCGGCGCTGGGCAAGCTCGTGGGGGCGGTGGCTCACGAGATCAATAATCCGCTCGCGGGCATTCTGGCCACGTCGCAGCTTCTCCTGGAAGAGGCCAAAGGCGCCACCGGAGTAGACGCTTCCATTCTCGAAGACGTGGAAGAGATCCGGTCCGCCGCGTGGCGCTCCAAAAAAATCATCGACGACCTCTTAGGCTTCACCTCGGAAGCCAAAGAGCAGGAGGAGGCGAATCTGCTTTCCGCCGTGCATTCCGCCCTCGCCTTCGCCAAGAGCGCGATGCGGGAAATCTCCGTGAAGGTGCATTCCGAGAAAGCCGTGCCGAAGGCGTTCGTTTCCGTGAATTCGCTCCAGCAGGTTCTCTTCAATCTCATCACCAATGCCGCGCAAGCGATGAACGGCAAAGGCGCGCTCGAAATCAACATCGCCAAAGACGCCGACAGCTACCGCATCGACGTACGCGACAACGGCCCCGGCATCCCACCCGAAAAACTCAGCCACGTGTTCGACCCGTTCTATACAAGCAAGCAGGAAGGCATGGGTACGGGCCTCGGCCTTTCGATCGTGCGCAGCCTGATTCACAAGATGGGCGCGCGCATCGAAGTTTCGAGCACGGTGGGCAAGGGCACGGAGTTCCGCATTTTTCTTCCCCGCCAAGTTGAGGTTGCCGAGTGAGAGTTCTGGTTGTCGACGACGAAAAAATCATCTCCGGCGCCCTGAACCGCATGCTCACGCGCGCGGGCCACGAAGTACAAGTGGCCAATCACGGCACCGACGCCATTCACCTCATCGAAGAGGCCGGCGCGCCTTTCGATTACTGTTTCGTGGATCTTCTGATGCCCGAGATCAGCGGCGCGATCGTGCTCGATTTGCTGAAAAAGAAGATGCCTGGCGCCACCGTTTTTATGATGACGGCCTACGGCGATGTAGCCGTTCGTGAGGACCTGATGAAGAGGGGGGCGGCTAAGGTTTTGGCTAAGCCGTTTGAGGACATTACGAAGGTTCCGGAGCTCCTCGCGAATACTCATATCTAATTGATTTTATTAATAAAAATAGCTCAAGCGCTCCCAGCTTCCAGCCGAAAAGCAAGGATGACGATTTTTAGGGGGAAAACCCAAATTGCGGGCTTGTGCTTGGGGGCCACTCTCTTCCTTTTGGTGGGTAATGCGCCTGAGGCGTTTTCAGGAGATGGAGATAAAGACTCAGGCGTTTCAATAAATCCCCCGCCATCAGGTAATGGAAGATCAGGAGATGACGATACCGGTGGCGACAAAGCCGCACACGAAAAAAAAACCAGCGAAGAAACCACGAACAAGAAAACCATCGTAGACGCCCAAACTCCGTGCAACTCGACTGAGAGCAATACTAGTTTAGGAGGCAAAACCCCCGTTTCTCCCCCCCCCACAAATCAAGTCCGGGCCTATGACGGTGCTGCCCATCGCACCGGCGACGGCGTAATTTCATCTACAGACGCCAGCCAAGTAGCAGATGGAAATGCAAAACAGGAAAGAGACATTTCCCGCGTAGACAAAATTGTAGAAAATGCCATCAGGCAAGACTACAACCAAGCCGCCAGCACCGTACAACCCCTGATGGCCAGCTCAAACCCAGCGGATCA
>Ga0207102_1003_pt1 | contig 42595 bp, 24 predicted proteins | sample Alteio_BWMinHeat_80_FD_153573 | JGI IMG/M metagenome (GOLD analysis project Ga0207102, IMG submission 153573) | Enriched cells from forest soil in Barre Woods Harvard Forest LTER site, Petersham, Massachusetts, United States -... | ecosystem: Environmental > Terrestrial > Soil > Temperate forest >... | reverse complement strand
GTGACTGAAACACAGGCGGAGAAGACCTGACTACCTTAAGAGAGTAGTCAGGTCTTCTCTGTCTTTCTTATCACCCATCGATTTGGAATCTATATTGATCGAAGATTCGTTTTTGCTCTTCGTTAACTTTTGATGATAACGCCTTTAATTCATCACTAGTAAAATACTTTGTAGTGAGTTTTCGGTTTTTTAATAGGTATTCTAAATAGAAGTTACCACTTTTAGGACGGTGACAACACCCCAAACGACCAAAAAGAACGTAATTGCAAATCTCTTTTATGTTGACTAAAGGTTTTTCACCTGAGTAGTCAACTAGAAGTGTAAAAATAGTCCTATACTGTTCTTCTCGAGCGGTTTCTGAACTAGAACAGTTCATTTCTAAAAGAACCATTCCCTTTTCTTGCTGATCATCTAATTTATTCACATCGCATTTCATTCGGATAAAGAGTTGAGCTGCGCTTAAATGAGTCCGAATGTAGACATTTGCATAGTATGAAGGTTTCTCCTTGGTCAGGTATTCATTCACTGCTCTAGCATCAAGCTCTTTATCTGCACGTTCATATTCATATAAAGAAATAGCTACTGTTGTTAAGACGATTGTGATTGCAACAAAGGGTGATAGGGCAAGGGAGAGCTTTCCTGCTAGCAGCGCAGTAAATGTCAAAGCAAGTGCAACAAATGCTAGTTCTATAGCTGTTACTACTCTTTTAGCGATTAATGCAGCGTCTTTTTGATAGGAGCTGCGGTCCATTGAGAGGGGGTCAACTACTCTAACAGCAGGCTTTGAAATTAGAGGAAAGTTGTTAAAATGGTTGTCTACATATAAAGACGCTCTTTGAGATATTTGATTCATAAAAGATGACATTTGTTTTCCTTAAGATTAATGATTGTTATTTAAATTTAATTATGATTTTGATCTACTGCATTCTCTATCCCTTTAAAAATCTCATCGAAAAGAGAAGGGAGTGTAGATGAACTCATGTTGTGTTCTTTTTAAGAATGGAAGTAACTGTAACGGAATGTGATATTGAATACAACTAAATAATTAAAATCGTTTAAAAAAAACAAGTGATCCAATTAAGCTCTCTATACAAATAGTTATATCTACAGGTACGACCCCGAGCGCTAAGCGTGCTCAGGATTACTTCTTTTTAATTGCTTCGATGATGATAAATCCTCGCGATTTCCCTTTACCATTACATGTTTACAATGTACTAAGCTGGTCAATCTAAGGAGCTCACCTTACCCAAAACAAGAAGGTAGCCAGGCCGTCTCGGCCTGTGTATCAGGGCGGGACGCCCTGGCTACTTCCTCAGGCTTCGCCTTGCCGTCAATTTCTTCTTCGCGACCTTCGCGTTAACGCAAAAGAAGGTAGCCAGGCCGTCTCGGCCTGTGTATCAGGGCGGGACGCCCTGGCTACCTTCGTTCAGACACCAATCCTCGACACTGCCTTTATTTCTTACCCCAATTCTTCCCAAGAACTAATTAAAAATATATATCTATTGATTTAAATCGCTATTTTATTTACAATTAGCATTTGTTTTAATCAATTTAAATTGATCTATGCATAAAATTAAACATTTATAAAAGTTTATTTATGAATATTTGCTACAGTTCAGCTTCATCATCACCCTTAATTTCAAAGGTTTTTGGTGCGGAACAGTTTCGGGAAACCCTTAGGGAACTTGCAAACACTCCGGAAGAAATTAAAGTGCATGCGCTTTTTCTTCGAGTGGCAAAACTAGGGCTTGGTTTTAAAGTTGATCACACACACTCTCCAGCACACACTTCAACACCTACTTCAGATCTTCTCATTTATAAATTTATTCAATATGGGATGAAGCATCAGTGGCTTGAACCCGACGATGTGATTCTTATTCAAGAAATTGTCAAACATACATTTGAAAAAACAGCAAAACAAAATTTAGAGGAACTAGCTACTGCCTTGGCAACTAGGTATTATAAAAGCTTCCCTAAACAAAAGCCGCCGCAAGATAAAGCAGGGGATGCGTCTGAGGAAAGTAAAGGCTCGAAATATCAATCATCTGATCAAGGAATGAAAGAAGAAAAAGAGGAAAAAGAAAAAAAAGGTGCGGCATATGAAGGAGGCACTTTCCTGCAACAAGAAGCAAGGCAACTTCTTAGCCAAGAGGCTGAACAAATGCATAACGGGAAAGAACTTCAACAGCTTTTAGATCCGGAGCTTTTTAAATGGATTTTTACGGTGACTTTTCAACAGCAATCCTTAGATGGCAGTGAGAAGCGCTTGTTTGTGGAAAAATTATTTTATGCGGTTAAAAAAACATTTTTTTTCCTTCATGTAGAAGAAGATGAAGACGGGGAACTCACTGGACGACAAAGCTTAAAAATAAATCCATCTCATAGCGAAGCACAAATGTGTCAAATTATTTCTTTAAGCATCCCTTTTTTAATAGATGCTGATGAGGATCAAAGCGCTTTGTCAATGCAGTTGCTGGAAAGGTCTATCGATGAAAATTCTTCAAAGGATCTTGAAGCTTTTATCGTCGCTTTAGGATCTAATGTTTCAGATGTTCAACTACGTTTAGATGCCCTAAAAGTGGTTCTTGCAATAGTGGGAAAGAACAGTGTTAATGCATCTAACGATCTGGAATATGAAGCGGGGCTATTTAAGAAATTGATGAGGAGTCCCCAAGACTTAATTTTTTTGAAAAAATTTACTTTTTTATTGGAAAACAAAAGATTTTTTGGAAATCCCGGTCTCCTTTTCAAACACTTAATTTCAAGCTTGGAAAGCCACTATCCCACATTTTTAAATTTTGTTTTGGATCGGTGGCTAACCTTTTCAAAAACTGAAACAGATGAATTGGTTGCCAAAATCAATCCCTCTTTTTGTTACGCCCATGATTCTCAACTGATCGCAATGTATATAGGCGTTGGATATCCTGTCTCTGAATGGGCTGATTTGATCAGTCATCTTTTGCCTGCATTAGAGACTGTTCCAATCGTAGAAAGATTGAGAAGAGCGGAGTTACTGATGAATTCCGAAGGTTTTCAAATTGATCTACAAAAGGAAAGATACTCGATTGCTTATTCCCTTTTACAACACGTTTTTAGCTATCCACAAGCCATTGAAGAGGGGATTAGCTATTTGCTCACAGAACCTTCTGGATCCAGTGTAGTGAATGAAGCTCCTACTCCTAATCTAGACCTCGCTCACCCTGAGAGAGTGCTTTCATTTTCTAAAAAAGAAATGGCGATTCCAATAGAAGAATGGATCCAATATCTCAAGAAAATGATCGTTCTATTAAAATTAATGCCGGAATCTGAACGCATTACAATGATACGCGTTTTAATCACTTTATTGCAGGACTCGGCAATCGAGCAGCGCATACAGATATTACATGGATTAATTTCCATTGCAGAAGTTGTGGGGTCTAAGGCAAAAACGGTCTCTTTAGGAGGCGTTAGACGGGCACCGGCTAAAGAAGAGGGTGTTCATCTTTCTTTCCTCTTTTTGTTGAATCTAAGTGGGTTTTTATTGAAGATCTCATCGGATCAAGATCGTTTAAAAATTATCAAACTGATTGCTGAGAATAAACAGCGGAGCATTACAGGCAAGATTTTTTGTGAAAAATGGGAGTCTGCGTTTGAGCATTGGAACCATCTTTTTTCCGTTCAAATCCGAGAACTTACGCAATTTTTGAGATCTAAGTTTAGGGATGCAGATATCAGTGAAGAGAGTTTCCAAGCTTGGAAGAAATTTATAAATGAGGAAGTGGAGAAAAATTTTGCTGAGGAATTTATTCAATTCATGGAATCTGAACAGCAAGAGAAGAAAGCTTCAGAAAAGAAAGATTTAATGCCTTTCCCGGTCGACTCTTTTCTTGCTTCTATCAACGCATTACCTGCGGCCTCAGCAGCATCTTCATCAATGTCCCCCCAGGCAAAGAGGGAATTAGAATCCGAACCGAAAGTAATGTCTGAATTGAAATTACTCGTTGATCTGTATCATCAATTTGTCGCTGACTTGCCTATTTCTTATAGCTCTTCTTTTTCGATCCTGCTTCAATCGCATTTAAGAACAGGGAAGCCAATATCGAAATTACAACGATGGATGAATGGGTGGAGAGCTTTTCCTCTAGATCTGAGGAATAAACTTCTTTCAGAGTTAGAGCCATTATTCTCTTTAAATAGCGATGCCTTGCTAATTGCTATTTTGAAAATTTCATCCTTATACCAGCCTCTAGTTGAAATTGCCCATATGGACTGCGCCGAAGCTCCGGATAAAACAATGGCAGAACTCATCGATCTATTTATTCATCAGTTATCTTGTGTGTTGATCGGCATTCCAAAAGAGTACCGCTTTCAAAGCGCCCTTATTTGTCTTGAGCTCACAGCAAATTCAGAGAGGGATTATGTAAGGACCATGAAAAGCGGCCAGCCGTTACAAACTTTTTCCTTGGTAGATAAAACCTTTTACAAAAATATTAATCAGGTCCTTTCTCTTTTTCCTCCAGAAAAACGTTGCAATATTTTAAATCAAGATATGCTTTTGGGCGAACAAAATAACCTAACCCATTGGATCCACGCACTAAAAGGAAAATATCCAGCTCTAGTTCCGGCATTAGACAAAATTTTTTCCTGCCAGGTCGAAATTGCTATCACAAATCGCTTAAATCCTATTGAGATTAAAGAGGTTAATGCTGTTGCAGCTGTGCAATCCGCAGAACAATTAAGGGCAAGAGAAGCTTTAAAGAGCCAAATTGTGAGTACTTTTGGAGAGGGTTCTCACGGACAGAAATTTATGACCGATTTTCTTAGGGTTTTTGATTTCAATCAACTGACAAACTTTGACTCGATATTTTGGAAAAATCCTGATCTAAGTATACCCATGAAGATGAAGTTAATGGAATTTGCCCTGTTAGGCGATCGAATCACTTTCTTTAATTCAGTTTTTCAATTGATTAGGCAATTCCCATCACCAAAGCTTGAGAAGTTTTTTACTCAACTTTTTCAATTAGTTGATATGATGAAAGAAAAGAACTTTACAGCGATGGACGTTAATGCATCTCTGTGTATGCTTTTGGCTAATTATTCAGTAGATCAGGTAGAAAAAATTATTTCTTCATGGCTGAAGGCTAAGCCTCGTCATAAAGAAAAAGTTCTTTGTTTGACAGAGACTGGGATAAATCGGGCAGAAAGACTCAGCTGTGCACTTCTTGTTCACTATTATGCACAAGAAGTGACTAATCAAGAATCGGAACCCTTTGTGTTGTTTAAGGTATTTGAATGGTTTGGAAAAAGTTTGACGCTACCCATTGTTTTTACTCTTGTCAAGTTTATTGAAACAGCCGGAGATGCTGAAACGGCATACTTTATGTTCCTTCAATGTACAAATCTCCAGGGCATCTCCAAAGAAGAAGTGGAATCCATTATCAGTTCGACATTAACACTAATTGAGGGTTGTTCGCAAGTTGATCAATTTGAAGAGATCATGGATATGGTTTCTGACATCACCCTTCAACAACGAAAGACCTTGATTTCTCAGGCACCTTTGCTGTTATCCGGAATTAAAAGTGATAGAGAGCGTTTTGCACTGATTTTGCATAAGAATAAAGGATTCCCTTGTAGACAAAACTTTCCTTTAGGTCCACACCTTATTAAATGGGCAGATTACTTTGACACCTCTTTAAAGGCTTTTCTTTTATCTTCAGATGTAGAAATGATTAAAGAGATCTTTATTTCTTTAAAAGAAAATAGTTTTTCTTTTTTTAAAAACAATTATGCCTATTTCCGAGATAAATCACAAGTGACCAAAATGGTTGAAGGGATCAAAGATGTTCCGAAAGAAGAGCGGCTAGGGATTGTGAATGCTTTGATTCAAACTCAGAAATTAGGGATTGATCAAGCACACTCTTATCTTTTAAATTGTCCATCCAGTGAAAGGAGTCTGATCGCTCAGTGCATCCTTTTATTGAAAGAGAATAAGGAGAGAATGAAACAGCTATTTGATCCTTTATCTCAAGATCTTTTAGCAATTTTGATCGATCAAAAATCAGATGCTGAAAAAATAGTGTCATTTTTTGCTGTCATTAATCAGGAATTTATTTCTAGCTATCCTTCCAATCCATATCTAGTGAATCAAATAGTATTTTTGTGGAAACACATTGAAACGGAAGATCGTTTAATTCTCATTCCCCATTTGGCAACTATTTTGGGTACGCGCTCTAGAGAAGGTGTTCAAGCTCAACTTATTAAATGGAATTCCATTCCAAATGACTACAAGAAAATGGTTTTAGATCAGCTGAAAATTAAATTCAAAAGGAATGCCGCACCTATTGCATTTGAATTGACAGAATGGATTTATAGCAAGAAATGGGAACTTTTTAGCCCCTGTTTTCTTGAAGCTAGCCGATTAATGGGATTGAAGGTTGATTCATGGAATCTAGAAACGAGTGCTTTAATAGGAAAATTAGCGTTTGTTTTTATAAATTGCACCTCTGAATCTCATGCAAAAGCGGTACTTGCTGCATTGTATTCTGTGCCTCCTGAACGCTTCAAAGAATTTTTTGATTATATGGATCAAATGCCTCTTAGTTATTTCCCGAACCAACACTTTTTACTTTTACCGATGGTGCATCACTGTAATCAACAACCCCTCATCCCCATGAAAAATTTACTAGATGCCTTTATGCTGGAGCTCAAGGCAAGCAGAGAATCTCTTAAAGGGAGTTTGGAGGGTTATTTTAACCAAGAGACGCAAGAAGTGCTCCGATTGTACTTCCCTTCATCTATCTTAGAAGTAGAGTTATTCAACAACTGGAAATGGTATTTACAGGAAGCGATTGATCTATTGCCTCCTCATGTAGCAATTTCCGGAGAACTATCTGCCGGAGAAATATTGATTTTACTTTTCAATCAGATGAATAGCACTCCACAGTATGTTGCCCTTACTAGTTTACAACTTAGTTTTATCGCTTTTTCTTTTAATGATAAAAGTGGACAAGAGGTATTGCTTCAATTTCTTTATTCTGTTTTTAGAGAAAAATCCTTCAGTGAAATTGCGTTATATGCAGAAGAGTGGGGGCAGATTTCACCGACGCAACAAAGCCGGCTTATTTCTGGGCTTACTCCCTATTTTAAGGAGGATCCGATTAATGTTCTCTCAACAGCCTTTGAACTTATTGTAAAACGGGACAAAACCGTTGAATTGGACCGTCTGATCGAAGGTTTTATCAGCGCATTAAAAACGGCTTTAGAAACCAGTGGAAAAGTAATAAAAAAAGAGGGGTCATCTTCAGCTCATCTTTTATCATCTGCTAAATTGGTTTTGGTCTCTGAATTGCTAGAGCAATTTAAGGAAACAGATCAGGAAAAAGTTCTTAGAAAATTAGTGGCTTTTTTTAAGCCGGAAGAGAAAAAAGAGGGCGCCGACTTATTGCAAAAACTGGTGCAGGGAATAGACCCAGATGATTTAGATGACCTTTTTGAGGCTTTAGAGCAAGGTAAAGAAAATCTTTTTCAAGTGATAAGGGCGACGTTAAACCTGCGCATCAATGATGCAAATCCCTCTCAAAATGTAATCCTGATTAATGCATTGAGCTCAATCCCACTAGAAAATATGGCAATTGTGGAAGCGTTTGTGAAAACAGAATTTCCCGATATTACAGAAGGGTATCCATTAAGCTCAGTTGTCAAAAATATTTGCCAGATTCCTTTGGATTGTTTCAATGAAGCTTTATCTTTATTAAGAGCTACACCCTCTCCTACCCCTTGGTTGCGAACGGATGTAAGAGAATCTTTGTTAATTTTGCTGAGTAAGCATCAAAATGGGGATCTCTATTATGGAATGCTAAACGCTTTGTTTCCCCTGTTAAAAAGGTCACATAATCCCTCAACAGTGATTGAACAGATGGAGCAATGGGATAAACTCAAGACCAGTTTGCAAACTAAAGCATCCGATGCGTTGCAGCTTTTTAAGTTTTTTACTAAACAAAATTGGTGGAGTGTTTTGCTTGCAATGATCTATTCCGATCCTTCGGATGAGGAGTGGAATAAATTTATAGAAAACTTTACCGAAGCTCTTGTATTAACAAATGCGCCGGAGCACTATCCTTTTTGGATTTTAATGTTTAAGAAGGCAAAACCTGCAGAGAGCAAACTTGTTCTTAGTGCCTTGACAACACTTGCTACTAAATTTAATCCGGAATTTAATCCGGAAGCATGGCGTTTTGTTTTACATCATTTAATTAACCTCCCTATTTATGAAGATATATTGGATACAGGTCAGCGCTTACGCATTTTGCAAGAGATTTTAATCGCCTTAAATCACCCTCGATTTCAAGCTGTTCCGGGAGACGTGGTTTCTTTTCTAGCACACATCGCTTCATTGGTCACAGAAATTCGGTCAGGCCCTATGCGGGCAGACCTGATAAAAGAGCTTGCCCTTCATCTGCCAAAAGGGGAAAACAAAGCGCTGATGGCCGATTGTGTCACGGGATTGACTTTGGTGCCTCATAATCAAAGAACAGGCGTTGTTAAAGATCTAATCGACTTGCTGGCCCCTATAAACGTTCCATCTGAAAGGGAAGCGATTTTATTTGCGATTATTGACTATGTTCAAATTAATAGAGCCGAGGCCATCAAATATGTAGCGTCTCTTGGCAATGGGTTTCCTCAGCATCAACGAGCCCTTCTTTTATATGCTTTAAGGGGGTATTTTGAAAATCTTTCTAATAATCGTGATATGTCCCGCTTACAATTTATCACTTACTTGGTGAGCAAATTTGCAACCAAACCTGAGGATGCCATCTTTTGTCGATTGATTGATCCACAAGTGCGTGTTGAAGCCCTGCAGCGCTTAGATGCTAATCTTACAATTGGTCGCGTTATCCCGGAATTGGGTCATATGATACACTATTTATTTTCAAAAGATGAATCTAGATATTTTTCAAGGCAATATATGCAACGGTTAATCGCCGAGTTTACACCCTTTAGGTTTACTCCTGAATATCCCGAAGCGGATTATAAGCTATCCTTGTTGATTGAAACATATGTAATAAGTTTTGGTTTACAAGCAGCGCTCCTTAATAAGGTTGCCACGACGGCCATTTTAATCAGAGGACGATCGACCCTGGAAACACGGACAAAAGGACAAAATCCTTATTTTGTTTTCAAACGCCTTAAAGATTCCCAAGCTACTGAATATGTGCGGCCTGTAAATACAACTCAAGTCGTTCATTTAGGTGACAACCAAACAGTCTTTATTAGCTTAGACTCAGAAATGATTCGAAAAATTGCTCAAAAGGAACAACTTAATTTTGGCCTATTGCCTGAGAATTATAGGCAACAGAGTTTTATAGCCTTACTAAAAGCATTTAATGTACGCTACAATGCTGTTTCTAAAGAAGGCCAACAACAGATTCAAGGCGCGATATGGCATACTTGTCTGGGGGAATCTAATTGGCAGAAAGCTTGTGCACAAGCTGCTGAAACAGAAAGAAGCACTCTAATAAAAATGGACCCCAACATTTCGGCAGATGAGTTAAAGGGAAAAATAGAGGCTGCTTCAAAAAAAGTGGAGAAGCAGTATTGGCGCACCAGTAAAGCACATTTAGAATTATCTTTAACGTCGAACTTCCTAACCGAACTGATTAATGCCTTTGGTCCTCCGGAAGCTCCAATTGATAACTCTAAGTATTATGTCCATCTTATATTAGAATCGATTTATCAAGAAAACGATCAGCTTTCCATAAAAGCAAATGATCCAGGAAGCTTTTTAACGCCGCGAGAACGGATATTATTTTCATTAGCTTGGCAATTAATTGAGTGCTCGACCGGACAGCAAGATGGTCTTTCACAATATTATACGCATGTATTAGATCCCATATATAAAAATAAGGCCAACGTTGAAGGGGCACAGGTTGAAGGTTTTGTAGGAGCAACAGAGAAAATTGATAAGTGCCTTAAAAAAATTGACATTCAGCAAATCATAGAATGCGTGTGCAAAGACGCACATTTCCTAAAGAGATTAATAGGAAATGCGCCGAGGGAAGTTTTTGATCAGGAATCACACCAAACAACTTGGATCCTTAATCGCTTAAGTAAGCCATTAGCATTAAATCATCGGGTAGCGTTTGATGCACATGCCGAACAAATTGCCGCTTGCCTCATTAATATGCCTACCCAAAATCTAGTTTCAGCTGTTTTAGAAAACACTCCCATCCAGGCACTAATGGTTATGGTTCAAAAGGGGATTGCAGAAGGGCTCGAGGCTTCAGGCGAGATAGAGAAGGCAGATGCCAAAACAGCTTTGGAATCTTTCAAGGCTAAGGAGAAAAAAGCTGCGGCCGCACTTGTTGCACAAAAAGGAAAAGAGGGAGAAGAGGATGCTAAAGATAATCACTTTTATGCTGAACGAGCCGTTAAAAATGCGGAAACTATTTTAGCACAAGCTCCAGAAAAAGGAAGGCAAAAATTTTATAATGCATTGCGCGATTATTTAGCAAAGGGTGTCTCAAAAGCAGAGCAAGAATATAATCCCCAATGGGATAAAAAGTATTGCCAAATTGAATATAATCCCTATGGAACGGTGGTGACAAAACCGTTTTCGGGCCTTACCGAATTAGGGGCATTAGCGCTTCTTAAGTCAGGAGGATTCATTTCGGGATGGAAAATTCAATAACATGAGCATTGGGGTCTGGATTGTCAACATTGTCGGTCCTGACCCCTCTCTACACAAGCTTTGAGGATCTTCAAAAACTTTATAATTACAATTTTTTAGCATCTACTGTGATTGATTTTCGTTGGGTTTCATGATGAATAGATGTGTCCTTAAAAAGTCACGGCAACGCGAAGCAAGAAGGTATCCAGGGCGTCCCGCCCTGTGGCACAGGGCGGGACGCCCTGGATACCTTCTTGCTTCGCCTCGCCATGACTTTTTAAGGACGTACGTAAAATGGGACAAAAACAAGAAAGAATTTTGAGGGCACATGCGGTAGTCGGCACCTCTTAGATGGGGAGGTGCCGACTACCGCGGCACAGTATTTGTTAAATTCGAACCCAGAGCTGCGACCGCTAAACCGCGGTCTTGCACTGGGCTACTGAGAGAAATACGGCTACCGCCGTAAAAAATACTGTCAAATCTTTCTCATCAGAACGCCCTGCTTATTTGTGTGATGAACTGATAATTATGTGTACTATTTAATGATGATGATGTATATTATTTAATAATGTTTTTTTAATTTATTTTGTCCTTGCAAGGACGAGTTTAACAATAGGATGTAATATGAGCAGCAATATAGGTGAATCTGTAAGAAGTGCAAATTTTAATCAACAAGAGTTTATGACCGTTTTAAGAGAGATTGTTGATGGTGATCAGGAGAAAGTCTCTGCAGTGATGCTGCGATTGGAGACTCGAGGACTTGTTTTGCAAGTGGGTGATCAGGTTTCTTTAGGAACTAAAATTATAAATATCATTAAGGTGGGAATAGATCAGCACTGGATTATAAATGAAAGCGTTTCTCTTATTCATCTCATTGGTCTCAAGCATTTAACGGAATCAGGAGTTAAAGGGGACTTGGATCAAATAATGGCATCTTTTGAAGCGGAAAGTCCCAAAGAGGATCCAAAGACATTAGTAAGTTTATTTCAAGAGTACGAATGTAACGAAATTTTGAGTTATTTTACATCGGCGAATGCGTCAAATCCATCTTTCTTGTCATCGTTTGTTACTGCTGTGAGTCTTCTTCCTGAAGACCTGAGGGTTTCAACAAGTCTTGCACTCTCTTATTTGTTTAACCCATTGAATACTGAATCTTTGCGTAGTGAGCTCTTGGTGGCCCTTCGTAAGGTAGAGAAAAAAGATCTAGCGGAATTTATCTTATTGGTCAGTACGCATTTACTCGATATAGATAATGTGAACAAGCGTCAATCGTTTATCACGTTTTTAGCAGACATGTATGAACAAGCAAAGGCTGAAGGGGACCCGATTAATAAAGTCACACAGTACTGTGCAGAACATGAAGGGGCTGTTATTCCTCAGGCAGTTCAAGCACAAGCTCCTGTAGCTGTAGCAGCTGCCGCTGCTGTTGCGCGCCCTACGGTTCCGGCAGCAGCAGCAGCTGCCGCGCCTGCCGCTGTTGCGCGCCCTGCAACTCCTGCAGCCGCCGCCGCAACTGCAGCAGCAGCTGCAGCCGCCGCCGCAACTGCAGCAGCAGCTGCAGCCGCCGCCGCAACTGCAGCAGCAGCTGCAGTTGCTCGCCCTATGGCTCCTGTAGCAGCCGCTGCCGCCGCAGCTGCCGCACCTGCTGTCGCATACCCTGCCGGTCCATTAAGCAAAGAACAAATTCAGGAATTGATGAAGGCATTATCTGAGGACAAAAAAACGCTTATTGCAGAATTTGTTCAAAAGAATTTGGCAGGAATCGATGAAAATCGCGGGTACAATATTTTAGGACAAATTCTTACTTCTGTGCCTGAAGCGTGTTTTATGGAGTCAGTGAGTTTATTGACAACAATTAAGGCCGAGCCTAAGAGAAAAATTGATCTAATGGAAATTGTGTTAGATTCTCTTAAAAAATATAAGTACGAAGGTTCTGAAATGTCAGAATTCTATAGTACAAAGTTGATGAATCTACAAGTGTTATTTTCACAAAATGTGAATCACGAAGTAGCCATTTTAAACATGCAAAAATGGGAGAATTTAACGGAGGGGCAACAAAATAAAGCGTCCGAGTCAATGGGACTGTTATTTGAACAAGATGTTTTATGGCATGCATTGCACCTAATGGCTTATGCCGAACCAAGTAAACAGGCATGGAGTGATTATGTGGATGATTTATCTGCCGTTACTTTTGCAACGGATCTAAAGCATTTTAACTTTTGGGTAGAGGTATTTCGTCAAACAACGAAAGAAGCTCGAGCAAAGATACTTGCAGCGTTCCAAGGTTTCCCCAAAGATTGTCGAGAGATATTGATTGACAGTGTACTGGAGACCTTTCAACAGATGGGTGGAGTGAACAGCGGAGGAACTCCTGACGACAGGCTAAACACATTGCTCACGGTAATGTCCGGTTCGTAGGACCATTTTGAATGCAAAGAAGGTAGCCAGGGCGTCTCGCCCTGGCTACCCACGCGTCAAGCTAAGAGCTCTAACCCAAACAGAGGCAGCTGTTTGGGTTAGAGCTCTTAGCTTGACGCTTATGCCTTGACTACCTTCTTTGCGATCGAGTCAGAATTTTAGCTGCGTGGTTTTTTCCCAATGAGAATGGTGGCGATTCCACCTGTTAGCGATCGATAGTAGGTCTGTTGGAAGCCAACCTTCTTTAAGATAGCTTCTAGCTCTTTTGGTTTAATGAAGTGATGGATGCTATTGCATAGATATTGATAGGCTTGTTGATTTGAAGTGAGGCAACGTCCAATAATCGGCAGGCATCCCTTTAAGTAGATTTGATGGCCTAAATTAAGAATAGGATTTGTCGGTTGAGTTAGCTCGAGAATGCCAAACGTGCCACCTGGTTTTAAGACGCGATAGACATCGGCAATGCATTGTTCCGGATTTTTGACGTTTCGAATGCCATACGCCATCGTCGCACACTCGACGCTCTCTTTGGGCAGAGAGTTGCGATGGGCATCTTCTTGGAGATAGATGATTTTATGGCGTGGAGTCACCAGCAGTCGATCAGCTTTGGCTTTAGCGCATGCCAGCATTTCACGACTAAAGTCGAGCATATAGACCGTTTTTTTTTGCGAAGTCTTTTTTAAGAAGTGCAGCGCAATGTCACCTGTTCCACAACATAGATCTAATAAGCTTTTAGGGCTGGAATTGTTTATGACGTGCTCGACCAGCTGTGCATTCCACCATTTATGCAGTTGGAATGAGAGGATGGCGTTTGTTTTGTCGTAGTTTTTGGCGATGTCATTAAACATTGCTTGAATGGATTCTGGTTTATCTTTTCTGTATTGTTCCATGCGAATTTTTTTTCTCGTTAGGTTGATCACAAAGGCTGCAGCTTTTTTTTGTCCCGCAGCTCTCATCGCGACTGTTTTTATTGGAAGGGGCGCGTCCGCAAGATCCCGCTTTGAGCGTTGAACGTCCTTTGATGATCCATCCAAGCCCTAAAAGAGCGAAGCCGATCACCAACAAAACAAATGCTAATCCCAAAGTGGCAAGTAGAGTGGACATGATAGGTTCCTATGCAACGTGTAATGCCGCATAAGATGAACGGATTGCTCTTTTTTTTCTAGCTAATTTTGCTAAAGTATGCGAATAGATTAAACGCAGAGGGCGCAGAGGGGCAGAGAAAAGGACAGAGACAGGAGAAGATTTTGTTTGCCACAATCTTCTCCTATCTCTGCCCTTTTCTCTGCCCCTCTGCGCCCTCTGCGTTTAAACTGCTTGCTGCACATTATCCATCAATAGATAGCCTGCCGAAGGGTGTCACGCAAAAGCAGAATTTACCTAAATAGGTGCCTGTTGTGACGATGCCTGAATGAAAGAGTTCTTCTTGGATGAAGTTTTTAATGAGTGTTTTGTTGACTTCTGTCATCGCGGGGAGAACATAGCGCCAGCGTTTGCCTTTGTTTTCTAAAACGACTTGCTCTGAATTGCCAATGGGTGAAATAAATCCTTTTAGGTAGTCATCAAATAGAATCCAGCCTGATTTCATTACTCTCTTTAAGCTCTTCTCAACTTCTCTGAGATCCTTTTCTCCGGTTGAAAAAGCGCCGCCTTTATACCTTAAAAGCACTAAATTCGTGCGATACAGATGGATGGCTTTTTCTCTCAAATCTTTATTTAGCCACTCGTCTGATTCTTTAAAAAGCGTTAATTGATTTTGCTTGACTTCAGCCATTTGCAGTTGAAGGATTGTTTTAATAAGCTGAGTCGTATAGGACTCCGGATTTTTGATATGCGGGAGTACAAAGACGCTATCTGTAGGCGACAGCGCCCATTGTTTATCCTTGGTCAATTCTACAGTGAGGTGTCTACTCTTTGCCGTTTTTAATAGTAGAGTCAAGTCATTGACAAAGCCGAAGTCATCAGAATGCGTACGTTGAATCGTTTCGACATCTTTGATTGAAGCGGGCATGGTGTCGCGTTGAAAACGCAATAGGGTTCTCCACTCGTAAAACGGAGTGACGATTTCTTCCCAAATATCGCCATTTCGATTGTATCCCAAGCAACAGATAAAATTGAATTCCAAATGGAGCATGATCTCTTCAAACTGTTCACGGTCCAAGTTGTATTTAGCTTTGATGACATGAGAGCTTAGTTTAAAATCCGGCGTAGCAAAGAGATCTTTCACAATCTTTTTCATGACGGGATCGTCAAAGGCTATCTCGTTTAGATAACGCTCATAAATCTTAGGTGTTGCTAGGTGGTTGTTTATAATGGATTGGATGATGTTATCGGATGTGCGAGGAATGGAGTACCAGTTGGGCAATACATGAATGGGGACTTTGCTTAGGAGTCCTTGCAAAAACTCGATATCGGGTTCGAAAAGATCATCAAATTTTAAGATTTGCGATTCATAGTAGCGTCGCATGTCTTTATCAACATGCACGACTTTGTCTTGTCTTTGTACTAACTTTACCGTGCTAAACTTGTCGAGTACAGGGAGAACATCCTCTTCTGTCACATCTAAGAATTCCGCTAATTCACTCACAAAAAACTTTAAAGAACTGTCTAAAATTTCTTTTAAAACATCAACTTCAAAGAGCGTCAGCTCGGACATCAACAGACGATTCTCAATATCCTTCTGATAAGGATAATCTGACAATACAATTTTATTTTTTTTTATAAAAATATCAGTCATACTATCTTTAAAATTTTATTTGTTTAGGAGTTTACGCAATTATACTACAGGTTGCATTATTAATCAACGTTTAATTTATTTTAATTTATTTTTTAATTTTATATTTTTTTATAGATTAATTTCGATTTTTTTGATAGGATTTTGGTTTTAATTGGTTCTAAATGGTGTATGGAGCAATGCAGATGAGTTGGGCTTTAATTACAGGTGGTGCTAGGAATATTGGTGCGGGGATATCGTTAGCTCTTGCAAGGGAGGGATATCATGTCATTGTGCACTACAAAAATAGTCAAAAAGAGGCCGAAGCCGTGGTTGAGGCTTGTCGAAATCAGGGAGTCTTAGCGGAATCGCTCTATGGAGACTTCTCGACACGGGAGGGGTTGGCGCTTTTTACGCAAAAATTGCTTGAAAGATTCCCTTCTATTAAGGTGTTGATTAATAATGTGGGGAATTTTGTCGTAAAGTCAGCGCTGGACACAACTCCTGAAGAATGGAGAGATCTTTATCAGACAAATTTTCAAACACCTTTAACGCTGATTCACGTCCTAATTCCCAGCATTCGGCGACAGCAAGGCTGCATTATTAATATCGGTGCGGCAGGTCTTTCATTAAAAGCAGAGACGTTTAGCACGGCCTATACAGCAACTAAAATGAGCTTGCTCATTCTCACTAAAGCGTTGGCAAAGGAGCTGGCCTCAGCCCATGTACGCGTTAATATGGTGTCTCCAGGACAACTTGTAGAATCCATGGTCAAGAGCAAAATCCCCATGGGGCGTTATGGTGAGGTGGATGACGTAGTGCGGGTAGTGCTCTTTTTGTTAAACGAGGCTAACAGCTACATCACAGGTCAAAACATCGAGGTTGCAGGGGGCTTTGGGCTTTAAGCTTTGTGCTTTTAGCTTGGAGGGCGTTGCAACAAACAATCTGAGATTCTATTAAACGCCCTGATCTCTGCCCCTCTGCGCCCTCTGCGTTTAAATCCTATTAGAGTCTTTTCATCAATTGGCTTTGTTGGTACACTTTATCTCAATTCGAATGCCAAAAGATGGGATCATCATGCTTGAAAATAACAAATCATCGGAAGATGCGACGCGCCTACTGCTCGAACAGGCGATTCGCTACGGGCGCAGCAAACAAAGTCCTCATACAGGATATATTCACTATTGTTATCAGACGTTAGAAGAGGATGAAAAAAGTTGTATTCCTCTGATGGAGAACTTATTATTTGCGCTCGCTTTATTTCATACGCGTACGATGGAAAATATCGTTGAAGGGAAAGAGCTTATTAATAAATTACTCTTTTTCCAATGTCTAGAAGGGGAGTTTAGTGCAGGTAATTTTCCTGTTTATCTACATGAATATCCAGCTTGCAAAGATCGTTTATTAGCTGTCCATCTTTTACCTCCTTTTTATTGGATCTTAAAGCTCTATGCGTCTGTTTTGGGAAATGAATTAAAGAAGCGTTTGGAAAGTGCTGTATTGGCTGCTTTAGAGCACTGCTTGAAAGCGTATCGAGAGAGAAAAATTCCGATTTCTTTTGCGATGAAAATAGGCGCGGCGGCACAGGGTATTGGAAAACTCTTGCAAAAAGAGGAGATAGAGCATGAAGGGGAGTCCATTATGGCGACGCTGAGCGCATCGCATTCTTTGGAGTCATGGAGTAGTCCTGCAGCTATTGGAGATGCCTTGATAGCGCTCCAGATACTTTATTCGGACATTTCATCCAGCCCCTGGAGTTTCCTTTGGGATTATTTAGCTAAAACATGGTGTTCCGAAACGTGCGCTTATATTGGACCGCCTTTAAAGGAGTTTCAATATGGTAAAGAGCCACAACCCACCTTATACGATCTCTTTTTAGGGGTCTTTTCAGGAACGTTCTCGCAAAGGGCTTTTTTGCCACAGGCTTTTATCTTACAGGGAGTCTTGATTCGCGCACCAGGGGTGCCGTTACCTGTTTTAACGCGTCCCTATTCCCATAATAGCAAGATAAATGGTGGTAAATGGCATGTTGAGCAACATGAGCGCTATGCCTACACAACTTTTGAGACTGAAAATCCAGTGTCGATGGCGTCGGATAAGGGATTACATGACTTTCGTTTGATTTGGGGCTCCGCCAAACAGCTGCACACATTTGTCTGTCAGGGAGGAAATCGCTCCCATACAGCAGTGACGAATGGTGCAGATTGCGTCGAGTTTACGTTCACTTTAGGAGATGTTCCGCTTGTTGAGGATCGGGAGAAGAGCCGTGAGGCAATCTTTTATTTTGATTCAACAGAGGATCAAAAAATCATGGTGAAGGGTAAGAAATCGACCACGTTCCTCTTAGGCGAAAAAATTGAGGTGATTACCGACGCATTGAAGATTCAGATACACTTCGAATTAGTTGAAGGATCAGGGGATTTTTTTGGTCATATCATGCGAGGGAATCGCCCCTCTCAGGTCGCGCTAAGAGGCGAAAACCGCTACAACGCCTACGATTGGCAGCTCTTCGTGCGCACGTTGAGACGATCAGAGAAATGCGTGATAAAAGCGTACGTAACGTTTCAACCTGTTGAAAAATAAGAAACAGTATTGGGGTCTGGATTGTCAACATTGTCAATCCAGACCCCAATCCAATTACCCCAAGAATGAGCTTACTCGTTATTCACACTCCAAAAGCTGTTTGCAAATGTTCAGACTGTGTTATTTAACGATTCTTGCGTTACTGCTTCTCTGCCAAGCTTGCAGCTGGGCGCCTACTCATGCGGCATACCGAGAACAGTACGCGCACCTTAAGGCAGAGCCCTGCCAAAAACAGATTCCTATCATGCAAGAGAGCGATTACTTTTTAGTGCTCTTGGTCGAAGCGAGACATTTGGATTATAGCGACTGTAAAGCGCTTTTAAAGACGGTTGCAAAACATCCTGATGACGGATGTAAAAGTGGCGACGTGGGCCATGCCTGGATTTATTTACAGGGAGTGATGCCCGGAACCCAAATTCCATTCATCATAGAAGGAGGCCATTCAGGCGAGCTTGGAGTTTGCCAGGCTAAATATCTTGATGGTGTCATGAATTACATCGACTTTGGATATGCTAACCCCTCAGAGGCTCAATGCTGCCATCCGCGCTATGAACCGAATCCTATTAAATACTTATGGGAACCCCAACAAGATGGCTTCTTTCAAAAAGGATCTGGAGGTCACGTCCCCACTTACGCGGCCAAAATCCATTTAAACCAAGCGCAATTTTTTAAAATCCTTAACTTTATCAGACCTGAAAACTATAACTACAGCCACTATTCGTTGACGGAACATCAATGCAGTACATTTATTTTTGAGGTAGCGGCGCTTGCGGATTTTTTTATTGAAGATTCAATTGTTGTAAAAATTGATCCAATGCTTAAGATAGGCAAAGAGAGGATTAGATGTTGGGAAGATCCTATTTACAGAACAATACAGCTTTCGACTCCGGATGTCCTTGAACGCGATCTGATGCAAGCTGTGAGAGAGGGGCGTGTAGAATATGCCCTGGACTGGTATTTTGAAAAGTATCCCTGTAGAAAGAGAAAGAGCTGTGATCCTTTAAAAGGGATTCGAGAGCTTCCTAGCAGGCTCCATAAAATGTATTTCTATTTAAGTTAAATGAGAGGCTGTGAAATAATTGATTAAATTTATTTGCGGGCATGCTGACCTTGAGTTAGGCAAAAACATAGCGGCTGAATTGGGAATTCCTTTAGGGGATGTTGAAATCAGCCATTTTCAAGATAGTGAAATCCGCATTAAGATTAATGAAGTGACGCGTAGCTGCGATTATTTTGTCTTGCAATCGACTTGTGTCTCACCTGGGCGTTCGATAAATGATAACATTATGGAGCTCTATCTACTGGTGCGGACGTTAAAGCGCAATTGCGCCAGGCGTGTAGTTGCTATTATCCCCTATTACGGTTATGGGAGACAAGACCGTCAAGATACATTGCGCGTGCCCATTTCCGCCGCTGATTTAGCTCTTCTCTACGAGTCAGCAGGGACGGACCAGATTATCTCTATTGATCTGCATTGCGGACAAATCCAGGGGTTTTTTCAAAAAATTCCGGTTGAGAATCTTCCTTCGACAGGCGTCTTCGTTCCCTATATCGCCTCTAAAATGTTGCATCATCCGATCGTAATTTCACCAGATGCAGGCGGTGTTTCGCGCGCAAACACATTTAGAGAGAATCTCTTAGCGGAGCACCATATTGAAACCGAGATGGCTGTTGTTATCAAACAGCGTGCATCTCCTGGAAAAATTAGCTCCATGAAACTGGTCGGTGCTGTAAAAGACTCGGATGTGATTATCGTAGATGACATTTGCGATACCGGAGGCACACTCATTCAAGCTGCGAAAAAATTAAAAGAGTCCGGAGCAAAACGCGTTTTTGCCTGTGTGACGCACGCTATTTTCTCTGGAAGAGCTTTGGAAGAAATTGCAGGCTCATCGATCGACGAGCTTGTGATCACCGACACCATTCCCTTGCGCGGTAATCTACCCGCGAATGTGCGTTGTCTATCGATTGCCCCATTAATTAGCGAAGCTGTCCTGCGCCTCTACCACGAGAAGACACCCAAGACTCATTTGTTGCAGAATTAAGCTTATTGTATTTGAGTTCTTCCTTATGGAAAAAGTTATGGAAAGGCGAAGCAAGAAGGTAGCCAGGCCGTCCCGGCCTGTGTTGTATCCAAGGTGTTCTTTCACAGCCTCTCAGGGCGAGACGCTCTGCCCGACACAACACAGGCCGGGACTGAGCTGGTCAATTTAAGCAGTTTTTGGCTCAGAAATACCAGTAAAGCATGTTCCATTTTTTGTTCTGCTAACTCACCCTACGCAAAACAAGAAGGTAGCCAGGGCGTCTCGCCCTGGTGCACAGGGCGAGACGCCCTGGCTACCTTCTCAGGCTTCGCCTTGCTTTAATCTCTTCTTCTCGACCCTCGCTTTAACGCAAAAGAAGGTAGCCAGGGCGTCCCGCCCTGTGCCTCAGGCCGAAACGGCCTGGCTACCTTCTTGATTCGCCTTTCCATGACTTTTTCCCTGGGAAGAACTCAATTTGCTTAGCTGAATGCCGTAGCTACTCTATTGCTTGAAAAACCTGACGTTTAGTGCATTCATGAGCGCACCTAATGTGCGTGGCGTGATTTTTTTCCGACTAAATAGCAGGTAAGACCGTTTTGATTCTGGTTGAAATTTTCCCCAAAACATTTTAAGTCCGTCTAGGTGAAAAACTTTATTGGCTACTCTGTAAATAAAACGCGTGAGCGAAGCCGAAATCCAGCCCATTCCAAAAATTTTTCGCAGTTCTGGGACGGGAGTCGCTCCAAAAGTGACAAAATGGCAACCTTCTTTCTCTAAAATTTCTAAAGCCGAAAAGACGAGTAGTTCGGGTGTGCCATTGGAGGCTTCAGGTGTGAGCATTAAATGATTCATTAGCCAACCTTCTTGCGCTTGAAGCTGGTTTAAAATCACAACACCGACTATTTTCTCACTGCGCTTAGCGTAAATCCATCTCTTCCCCAGGCGATCGTTGAAAAGATGCACGTTTGAAATATGCACCTGCGGTTTATCTCGGGAAGCTAACCATTTAACACCCACTTCTTCGATCGCAGCTTCTAGCTTTGGATCATCTGGGAGGTATTCAAGGATCTCTGTACCCTCACGGATAGCTTGCTTTACCTTGCGCCGCACTAAACTGCCTTTGGAGCCCTTGTTATTGTAGGGATTGTTGTGAGGGTCTAAATAGAGTTTTTCTCCCCACTCAATAGATAGAGGACAGATCTGCTGGTTAGCCCAAAAAGCAAATTCTTCAGAGGCGGATATGTAGATGACTTGATGCTTGTTTTTTTCACAATAGGTGTGAAATTCTGTGGCTAACGGTCCTTTATCCTTTGCTGCACAAACGGGATCTCCGATGACAACCGCACTGTTGCTTGCTAATCGATAACCGATTAATCCCTCAATAGTTGGAGATTTAAAAATTTTACATTTCGGATCCAATATCGCATCCGTATTATCACCGCCCCATTTCCGGACGCTTTCAATAATATATAATCGTTCGTTGCTTAAAGGTTTTTGTCTATGGTCTGCTTTTATATCTGATGTCTCTAGTGTCGTGCGTTCACATTTCATCGTGTCTAATCTTTGGTGAGTCGGTAGAAAATGGTTTGTTATATTAGGTTTATATTTTTAGGAGATTAGGCTCAATCTTTTTTTCATTATTTTGATAAATTAGATTAGAGCCTTTACGTGCGAAACAGCACTTGCTGCCAATCCGACAAGATCATAGCCTCCTTCTAAAATGGAGATGAGTTTTCCTCCGGCATATGCATTCGCGATCTCCTGCACGCTATGCGTTAATATTGCAAAGTCATCCTCAGTGAGGTGAAAGCCACCTATAGGATCGCGATGATGTGCATCAAAACCGGCAGAAATAAGAACGAGTTGGGGTTTAAAACTCTTCATAGCTGCTTTGAGATTGTTTTGAATGGCGTTTATAACTTCTTCTCTATCAAGGGGTCCCGCTTCAATGGGAAAATTCATCACTGTGCCCAAGCCCTTGCCAACTCCTTTTTGTTTAGCTAGTCCTGTGCCTGGTGGATAGTAGTGCGCGCGATGTGTGCTAAAGTAAAAAACTGTGGGATCTTCTTCAAAGATCTCTTGCGTTCCATTGCCATGATGGATATCCCAATCGACGATCAAAACGCGTTCGATCTGATAATGCTTCTGTGCATATCTCGCTGCAATTGCGATATTGTTGAATAGGCAAAATCCCATTCCTAAATTGCTGCAGGCATGATGCCCAGGAGGCCTCACAACACAAAATGCTGAGGCTGCTTTTTGCTGCATGACAGCATCGACAGCAACAAGGGCTCCGCCAACAGCCAAACGAGCGATTTCTAGGGATGCAGGAGAGATCTGCACATCCCCCGTGCTTAGGCAAAGGGATCCGTCTTGCCAAGGAGATGATGCACAGAGTTTAATCTCATCTTTGACAAGTTGAAGGTATGCAGGCGTATGGCAAAGCAGAATTTCTTGATCAGTAGCTTCTCGAGGAAGTAACGTGTTTTGTGAGGTCTTTAGACCCGCATCTTCTAAAGCTTTGATAATGGATGTGGTGCGTGCCGGTGACTCAGGTTGTCCTGGTCCCGTTAGGTGTTGCGTATAACGCACATCTGCAATGATAGCGACAGGAAGGTTTTGCTTCATCTTTACACCCCTATGTGATGCAAATCAGTGTAAAGAAAAAACTTTTTTTAGGCCATGAAGAAAATAGAATTAAAGGCGAAGCCTTTGTAACCCAGATTAAAGAGGTGATTCCATAATTCGAAGAAGGTATCCAGGGCGTCCCGCCCTGAGGCACAGGGCGGGACGCCCTGGATACCTTCTTGCTTCGCGTTGCCGTGATTTTTAAGGACGTACGTAAAATGGGACAATAATAAGAAAGAATTTTGAGGGCACATTTAGAGCTAGATTGACCAGCCTAGTCCCGCCCTGGTTCACAGTTCGAGACGGCCTGGCTACCTTCTTCGAATTACGGAATCACCTCTAAAGTCTAGGCTACAAAGGCTTCGCCTTTCTGATTTTACCCAGCAAAGTATTTGGCTGCAAAAGCAACGCCAACAGCTAAAACACCAATAGCTACCGCAGCCACACGCCCGGATATTAAAGGTTTTTCTTTTTTAACAATTTCGCTAGATAAGAAAATCTCAATATGACGACGAGAAACTAGGCTAATATCCTTGAATTCTTTGGAGAAGTCAGGAATGGGTGGTAACTCTAATTTTATTTTAGTAATCATAGTAGCTAAGGTTGCATTAGATAGTCTTTTGTCTGGTTTGACGGTCGTATTGTCTGCCTTTACAGGAAATTCTCGAAGAAGCATCTCCATATGGTTTGATGGTGTTGTGGATGCGTGTGCATAGTAGTCTTTATAACCATCTGGATAATATAATCCATTATAACCTGACATAAAAATTTCCTTTTGATTAAAATAATAGTTTATTGGTAATAAAAATGTTCACGATATCATATGAGCATATTAAATTACAATAGATTTTTAACTACTTGAGATTGATTTAAAATTGTTTTGCCTGTAAGCCCAGTAATCATCAAAAGAAAAGCGATGACGGCAAATGAGATAGATAAGGTCGTTGCGTTTGCAAGAAAACCGATGCATGCAGGTCCGATTAATATTCCGATGTATCCAAAAGATGAGACAATCGTCAAAGCAAAATTGGCAGGCGTATTTGCTAATTTTCCGGAAGCACTGAATAAAATAGGGACTAAATTGGAGGCGCCAAGTCCGATTAATACAAATCCTAATAATTCACAATAACCCACTTGAACAGTCACTAAAATCAAGAAACCGGCTGCAGCCGTAAAACTACCGAGCTGAAAAATGGTATTGACACCATAGTGTTGAATGATACGATTCCCTATTAGACGGCCAAATGCCATCGTAATAGAAAAAAGAGCGTAACCAATTCCTGCCCAGGATTCGTGGTAATTTAAGGAAGAGAGTAAAAATTCAGCGCTCCAATCGAGCATTGAGCCCTCCGCCATGAACGCAATGAAACATAAAATCCCCAAATAGAGAACTGTATTTTCCGGAAATGAAGCAAAGGAATGCTCCTGAGTTTCACGTTTAACTTCTTCATTGTTAGAGATAAGTTTTTTCCATTGAGATAAAAGCAATAAGGAGATAATCGCTGAAGTGATTAAAGTTATGATTAAAAAGTCATAATTAAATTTTAAAAGAATCGTGCTAACTAATGCGCCTAAAAGTCCGCCTAAGCTAAATAAGCAGTGAAATCCTGACATCAAAGGCTGTGAATATTTTGTTTCTATAGCCATGGCTTGTGCATTGATGGAGATGTTCATGGCACTTGTTGCCGCACCAAAAAGAAATAAAACAACGCTTAGCGAAAAAGTTGTTTCCGGAATTGTTAGTAGCGGAAGGGTGGTCACTACAGCGATACCTGATATCAGGGTCATTAGTCTGCTGCCTAATCGGTCGACTAGCCATCCAACCGGAATCATTGAGATGAGCGCTCCGATTCCAAATACGAATAGGATTAGTCCAAGCTCTCCTTCATCCAAACCCATTTTGCTTTTTACAAAAGGGATTAGGGGGGCCAAACTGGAAATTCCCATTCCAAAAGCTAGAAAAATTAATCGAGCTCCCAAGTATGTTTTTTTAAATTTAAGTGTAGTATCTGTCATGTGAAAATAAAATCAAATTGTTTGGTTAGTGAAATAAATGTAATTTTGGATTATAACCTGAATTTATTAAAATGTACAATAGTTTAAATGGAGTAATTGTACGTGCAAAAAAAAAGGTAGCCAGGCCGTCTCGGCCTGTGCCTCAGGGCGGGACGCCCTGGCTACCTTCTTCGTGCTTTTCATGCAATATTTCGTTGGACTTCCTGCAAAGACGCATCTTGCTGCGCGGCATATAGCTCGTTGGAGTCCCAGATCTTTTTGCCCATGGCGTTTTCTAAATGTTCTTTTGTGTAGATGGGTCTGCTTTGTGCGGTCGATTTGGTGCCATATTGATTTAGGTTGGCGGCAAAGATTCCTGCAGCACTCACTGGCAAAAAGTCCTCATAGCGGATCGGTGTATAGCTCACAAAACCATTTTCAATCAAATCGTCCAGTTTCCTCGATTTTATTTGGCCATTTTTTTTAGCTTCTCTTCCCTTTTCAGTGATGCTATAGGAGTAGTAGGCCAGCCCCTGTTTCTGTAATTCTGCATGAGTTTTAGGGATACCCTGAAAGCACAAACGGTATTGATGCATATATTCCGTATAGTTTTCTTGGGGAAATTTGGGATCGATCGCTTCCGCTTTTTTGATTGCGGCATCATAGAGTAAGCGCCCTTTTGGGGTCATCGCGACACCACGTTGCTCAATTTCCCCGAATCGTGCCGTATGTGTGGCTGTTCGATCGAATTGTCCATCGAGGGTTTCGAATCGAACCTCCTCCGGTAGAGCCTTATAGGCTGTCTGACGCAAAAACACGAGCGCTTCATCAGGATTAAGTGGAGGCGGAGGCCCCTCGATCGAATCCTTCATGCCCTTTTCAGAAAATTTTTTGTAGTAGTTTGCATCGCCAAGGCGTTTTTTCATTTCGAGATAGAGTCGGTCGATATCCAGTGAATTGGGTGTGAGATGGTTAAGGTGAGGGTTTGGAAAGCAAGCAATGTCAGCAGCGATGCTGAAGCCTTGATCGCAAAGTTCTCGATAAAGCGGATAATTGAATGCTTTGCCGCTCCATCCAAGCAACTTCTTGGCTGCAGTTCGGAATGCTGTTGCTTGATCGCAAGTGAGTCCATTTTGCTGTTCGTGTATTTCGATAAGCTCTTTCATTTCTGTCGAAATAATTGCGCGCTTTTCTAAGGCTTTTTCGATCTTTTTTCGGGTGGCTGAGTCGAAATAGTCCGTGACCAACAGCGAACAAAACATGCGCTGATCGGGATTTTCGAGTGGACGAAAGGCTGTGCCTAAAATTGGCTGGCTTTTGGCTCCGGCATCCGCTAAGTTATAAAAGTTGACGGGAAACATCCCCAGGACAGCGAAGAACCGGGATATCCAGTTGAGCTCTTCCGGCTTTCCTAGGCGAATGGCCCCATGTCGCTCAGCGCTGATCTGATCTAACTGATTGTCGCTGATACTCCATTCGGGGTGCTCTCGAGCCACCTGACTATTGATCTCACGATTTGTTTCCAAAAGCTTGTCGTATAGAGGCACTTCGGAACCATACATACTGGATAAATCGGCATACATCTGTTTTCTTAAAAGGGCAGAGGAGATGTAGCTGTTTGGGTCTGATGGAAGTGACTTTTTTGGCATAAAAACCTTATTGGGAATCGGGGGTGAGGCGAATAGGATCAATCCTAAAACCATTAAAGTACTTTTCTCCATAATTTAATAAATATTGTTGCCCTTTTTTAATGGTAACGTTCGCAATCAAAGCTCTTTCTACCCGACCATCAACTTTTACAAGACACGTCGTAACATTTGGTTCATCCTTAGGATGTACTGAATTAAAAAAACGTGTGTAATTTCCCTTATCCCTAGCATCCATGGTTAACTCTTTTGTATACTTATACCGATATCGACTGCCTCTTGGAATGTCCAGCATGATTTCAGAGGCATATAAACCGATTAACTCATCCTTCTGCACATCCTTCGCAGCAAAAAGTCCCAAAGCATTAATGGTTTGACAAACTCTCACCTCTATAGCACTGGGAAGTGTATTTTCATCCAAAGCTTGATCGATTTCTTCTAAAGCAAGAGCTTCAGCTTCTGTCAGTGGTCTACTTTCCACTTTAGGGGCTTTCCTAAGTTCTTCAGGAACGTCTTGTGCGAAAACGGAACGTTTAAGCCAAAAAGAGGGGTTTGCATCCCAAGATTGAGTTTGATAAGGTTTTGTTACTTTTGCAAGTGAGGCTGCCGCAGCTGCCTCTTCTTCTGCATGAAGTTCTTTGCGTTTTGGGTGACGAGGTTTAGGGATTAACGTAGCTAGATTGAGGGATCTGGCTACTGGACCTGGACCTGTGTATTGAGGAGGGACACTTGATGCCGCTGCTATAGAAGAAGCCATTTACAAACCTCTAGTTATCATATTGGTTTAAGCGCATTTTACATGAAAGCGATCGCATAAATGAGAAAGAAAATCCCACAAGTGGTTTAGGATCTGCTCGGCAGAATGCATGGCTGCCGTCGCGTTCTTTTCATTAATGTGCTGTGCAATTAATTTTCGTTCTACAGCAGCATGTTCTAGGTCTGCTGCGATATGGATCGTGAAATATTTCCAGCTCTCTGGATCAGTCATTCCATAATGTTTTTTCAGTCCATCGATTTTGGAGATACAGATTTTAGGGATTTGACTTTCATAGGCGTAAAGGGCTGTTAACCCATCACTGACAGAGCCCTCTAAACAATTCTTTCGAAATGATTGAATGAGTGATTGAATCTCATGGCAACGTGTGTGATTGGTGATTTCTTCTTCAGTATTACCAAGGGATAGTGCGAACGCTTTCCAGAGCTCAGGGTGATTCGGGGAGCCATCTTCTTCCTCAATCAGGTTAGTCAAAAGATGCTTACGTGTCTCCTGATCTTCCGTATGAGAATGCAGAGCAGATAAGTAAGTCGGGAATGCTTTAACGTGATGGTAATACTCTTTGGCATATTCTTTAAGGCACTCTTTGGACAAAGTTCCTTGAGTCCATGCCATATAAAAGGGATGGTTTAGGAGATGTTTTGAGTTTATTGTGCGATCGAGATCAGTAAGAAATTGTTTTTGGAATGACATGTGAAAACTCCTTAGTTGTTAGCCTGTTTACCTGTCCATGGATTATGGCAGTCGGAGTATTTATAGAACAAGTGACTTTTTAGAAAGTAGCTCGGCTGTCCAGACGTGAACCAGGGCGAGACGCCCTGGCTACCTATAAGAAGGTAGTCAGGACGTCCCGCCCTGGTGCAGAGGCCGAGACGGCGTGGCTACCTTTTCGCTACTCAAGAGTTACCGTCAATGGGGCGCTTTCCACACCGTTTTGATTTTTTGAGGTGAGTGTATAAACGTATGTGACATTCTTTTTGCGGTTATGGTCTTCGTACGTATAGGGTCCGGCCGCTGGAGCCATATAGACCAACACTCCATTCCTACGCAGTACATAGCTGGTGATTGTGGGATCATTAGCCGGAATCCAACTCAACTTGTTAACGCGATCTGTTTGCGCCAGAAAATGATTGTTGATGACTCTGCCGCTAAAACTTGCTGGAGCTGCGGGGGTGGTGGGGTTGGGGGGAGGGGGAGCAGGACCATCAAAGAATGAATAGAATGGCAGATGATTAGGGTCGCCCGCATTAGTCGCCCATGTTGCAAGAAACTGTCCTGTTAAAGAATCATATGAAACAAATACATTCTCTGTTGCTGTGGATTCTGAAGAGTTTGAGATAGTAGCAGGATCACCCCAAGAGCCGTCCGTATAAAATGAATAGGTGACTTGAAATGAATTATTCATGTCTGACCACACGGCGAGAAATTGTCCAGTAACAGGATCAAAACCAGAGGTTACATCTCTGTAGGGTTGGGTTGTTCCAGGGAATGTTATAGGGCTTGAACTCCAGCTACCAGCACTCGGAGAGCTCGGCGTGTAAAGATAAGAGGTTGGAAAAGAAGTCCCAGTGTTATCGGTCCAGGTCGCTAAAGTTTGTCCTGTTATGGAATTAAATGACAGGTAAACATTTTGAAAGAGAATAGAATCCGTAATATACGCAGGATCACTCCAGGGTCCTGTACCTGTGTAAGTGGAATAGACAGGAAAACTACTATCAAGATCCGACCAAGCAGCCATCGTTGTGCCATTTATAGAATTAGAAACGGAAAAAACATTACCCTCAACTTGATAGGTCATGTTAGTGCTAATTGTACTGGTCTCCCATCCTACATTGGGTGTGTAAAACGCATACGTTGGATACAGAGGTGTGTTGTTAGTCCAAACAGCCAGAAATTTTCCTGTTATCGAATTAAATGAAACAGTGACGTTGTAGCTTGGAGGCACAGTAGAGGCTGTTGGTATTTGTTCGACGGTTGGACTCCAACCCATTCCTGGAGTGTATATGGAGTAGGTGGGAACGTTACCAACGGCCCACGTGGCCATTATTTCGCCTGTTGAGGGATTGCAAGCGCTAAAGACATCATCTGAAGAAGCCATCGCTGAGTCAAGCGCTACAGGTGCGCTCCATCCAGAGCCAGAACCGGTACCTGGGGTATAGAATGAATAGGTTGGTTTACGACCATTTCCAGTGTCTACCCACACAGCAAGGGAGCGCCCTGTCGTGGGATCAAAAGAGCTTGAGACGTTTTCGTTAACTGTATTTGGAGTCGCTGTCATGGGTGCAGGGGTAGTAACCGTCCAATTAATATCCGCACAGACCGGCAACATAGCAACATGAAAAAACAACACACAACTCACAATTTTTTTAAGCATCACAACCTCCTAAATCACGTAAGGGATAATTTTATAAGGCACTTTTTCACAGTAGTGGTTCCAATCGTCTTTGTATTTTGTTGAGCAGCGTTGGTCGTCGCGAAAGGCGCGATCGACTAACAATACCGTCAGGAATACAACATAAAAATAGGGCGAAAAATTGTCAAAGAGAGCGGGTAGGGTCCAAAAAAGTGCTCCTAGGATCTCAGGTACATAGTGAAAGTGACGTGAAACGCCCCACCAGCCTGAAGCGAGCAAAATGCTGTTTTTTTTGTCGCCTTTTTCTGTGACGTATGTGGCGGGGATTAAAAAAGGAGTTCTCCTCCAAACAGTGCACTGTCCCTTGGTGAGTCTCACGCGTTGCCGTTGGCGGTCTGCAAGATAGTTAATCGTGATGCACGCTGCGCCTAAAACGAGGAAAAGTGAGCTTAGAACTATACCTAGATGATTAGGATGGTTGACTAAATACAGTGTGGATGAGGTGTAGATGCCAGGTACCCAGACCAAACATCCCCAGCAAATGTAGTATCCGGCTCTATCGTGCATGATATCTAAGGAACTTAGATATCCTGTTTCCCAAAAGAAAAATTTTGTGATGTAGAGGAGTTGTAGGGCGACAGCGACCAGCATCGAATCGCTAAGTCCATATAATTCCTCTTGCTTTGCTGCGAATGAGAGGATGATTAACGCCCAACCTAGGAGTCCAAAACGGCAATTTGTAAACATTTTGATATCCCATCCAAAAATTCTTGGATAGAGTTCTGTTCCCCAATAGTAGTCAAAAATCACATTTCCGGAAGAGCCGGCATCAGTAGAGGAGGGGGCGACGTATCCTTTCAATAAGAGAAATGCACAAAAAAATAAGCTGAAAATATTGAGGGCCCCTAAAAGCTCTCCAAAATTATCGTAGATGATGGTGGGGGAAAACAGAGAAAAGACGTAAGCTCCAAGATAAAAAAGGAATAGCGAGACAAAAAAAGTGGCAGGTCCATTCGCCTTATAGACAGGGACGTTGCCATTAGGTGTCAGAGGCCCTAGAAATGTTTTTCCTGGCATCCATTTCATGAAAATGAGCTGGATGACGCTATAAGTCGCCAATATTTTCCAGGCGATGGCAGAGCCGAAAAAGAGGGGAGCCCAAATGGTGTAAATGGTTTGGATGACTCCTTGTTCCATAAAAAGCTGCCACAAGTTGAGAAACGATCCATTCAATTGTGTATTCGTATACCAAAATAAAATGGCAGTAGGAGGACACAAGAGGATTAAAGCTAAGGGCCCTAATGTATTTCGAAGGGATTCAAATGATGAGACAGGAGCACGAGTGGATTCTTTCATTTTTCCTCTGGGTAATGGCGTTTGGCGTATGACTACGATGAATAGTAAAGTATAGTCAGTTTCCATTTATTGATAATACAGTCAAGAATTTTTTGCAGGATTTTGCTAGATATTTTAGTTTTCTCACCTTACGCAAAACTTGTTTGACGCAAAAGAAGGTGTCCAGGCCGTCTCGGCCTGAGGCACAGGGCGGGACGCCCTGGCTACCTTGCTTCGCGTTGCCTTCAAGCTCTTCTTCATAACCTTAGCGTTAACGCAAAAGAAGGTAGCCAGGCCGTCTCGGCCTGAGGCACAGGGCGGGACGCCCTGGCTACCTTGCTTCGCGTTGCCTTCAATCTCTTCTTCACAACCTTAGCGTTAACGCAAAAGAAGGTAGCCAGGCCGTCTCGGCCTGTGCCTCAGGGCGAGACGCCCTGGCTACCTTCTTGCTTCGCGTTGCCTTCAATCTCTTTTTTACGATCTTAGCGTTAACGAAAAAGAAGGTAGCCAGGCCGTCTCGGCCTGAGGCACAGGGCGAGACGCCCTGGCTACCTTTTTGCTTCGCGTTGCTTTCAATCTCTTTTTTACGATCTTAGCGTTAACGCAAAAGAAGGTAGCCAGGCCGTCTCGGCCTGTGCCTCAGGGCGAGACGCCCTGGCTACCTTCTTGCTTCGCGTTGCCTTCAATCTCTTTTTTACGATCTTAGCGTTAACGAAAAAGAAGGTAGCCAGGGCGTCCCGCCCTGTGCCTCAGGGCGCGGGACGCCCTGGCTACCTTCTCTGTGTCTTTCGTTTAATTTTTATCAATAAACTTGTGTTGTTTATAGATTCTCATATCCAAAAAAGATCCTTATTTACGATAATGGTTGTCTCGCCTAATTTTTCCAAGCGTCTATAATTGATAGGATTAGATAGAAATTTAAAGGGATTTTAACATGTACAAACATAAGCGCAAATCTTGTTTTTTTGGAGACATGGATGTCGAGTAGTACACCTTCTTATCATCCAGCTCATCCTGTTTACCCAGCCAGCCTTGCTACGCCTTCAAGTTCCTCTGCATCAATGGTTTCTTCTGCACAAAGCTCAGCTCCTCATTCGAGTGGTGTGTTGGATGTTCAAAATTATTTTCAAAAACGTGAGGATGTTAAAGCTACAGAATATGACCTTCCCCAAAAAAGCGGCGTTGGTGGCAACTATCCAACTTTACGCTTCTCAATTAGAGATGTCGATGAATCGCCATGGATTCAATCCTTGCTGGATCAAGCGGTTATTTCCGAAGGTAACTTAGTTGGAGGCGCTGTTCGCTATATTGTATCGGATTGGGACTTTGGAGATGTTGATGTGGAATATCCCATCAATCCTCAGTATTATCATCCGGTAGAGACGTTGGATTTGATTTTTCACAACGTTATTTGCTTTGTGCGTCAACAGCTCATCAAGAAAGGCCAAAACGATGCTGAGCGGGCTAACTATTCCGCGTCCAGTGATGCGTTTATTAGGGACGTTTATTTATATAAGAAAAAGCTCATGGATATGGAGCATGAGTTAATTTCATATATTGGATTGGGAGGGATTGACCTTAAATTTGTTTTAGTAAAATCCCCTGGAGGCAGAAAAAGCATCTCCTCATCGGATGGATTTCGTATCATGCTGCGTCAGAATCGTTTGTTTTGTGCAACTGGTTATCAATTCTGTGAGACGGAAGGGGCCTTTCAAGCGATGGCAGATTTAAATAATGGAATTTTTTCCGTGATTGATCCTGCAAATGTTTTCCGTTTGATTTTTCCGTTGGTCCATCGCTGGACACAAGGGTATGAGTGTTCACATGAGTATGATCAGATCGCATTTGATCAATTGCAAAAGGAGTTTCCATTAGAACTTCAACATGTTCAACGAATATCTTTGCAAGAAGTCTTTCAAAATTATTTGGAGGGACATTACTTTCAGGATCCCTTTGGAAAGGTTTTATTTTTTCTTAATTTTTTAACGCATCTCTCTTCATTTAAAGAGGGGACTCCCTATTGTCGACTGATTGCACTTGGATGGTTGTCAGATCTCACTCACCAGGAAGCGGGAACACACGCTCCATTGTATAAATTTGCGCAGTTAGTCTATGTCCATCCCGAGTTGACGCAACCTTTGTTGGCGTTGATGCGGGGTGCGTTTTTTATGGAATGGATGCGAGAAAATCCTCAGATTTCCGCATATCACTTCAACTCAAAAAAACAGCAGAACACTTTCTATAGACTCCACTTTTCTTTTGTGCAGAATGGGAAAACACATTGTTTAGCTGTCAGGCAAGAGCCTGATCACCTCATTTTAGATTTCTTGGAAAGTTGGTTGGAGATCGTCAAAAGATGTCGAGAGTTAGGAGAAGAGACTCATTTGTCGACACTCTTTCAAGGGCTGGGTTTTACGACACTTAAATTGACTCAATCAGATCAAAAAATAGTCGCTGATCAACTTATGCGTGTCTCTAGTTCCCCACGGTTAAAAGAGTGGTCGTTGTATTCTAAAAAAGCCGAGCCAAATTTCCGCGCGCTTTATCTTTTCTTGTGCAATAGAATGGCCGATGTTGCAAATCGTCCCTATCTGGATCATCTGTTGTTATTGGATGACTTAGAAGTTTATCAGACCAAGAGTTATCATTCCCTAAACAAAGTCCTCTTAGCACAACGCGTTTTACAATCGTTAAAACAAGAGAATCAGAACGCGTTAGAGACTGTTTTGACAGTAGTGATTGCAGCATTTCAAGCGTTGCAAGAGAAGGGAAAGGATTGGACAAAGTCAAACGATCTAGAATTTCCTAAGCTTTTGATTAGAGGTCTCTTTTCAATTTTTGCTAAGATTTTTATACAGCCCACTCCGCTCTTAATCGATCAGATGCATCATTTATTACAACTTTTGTATCAGGAGAGGGTTCTTCAGGAATCGGACAAAAACCAAGCCTATCAGATTGGATTCAGGGCCTATCAGTGGAATGAATCCCGGAATCCTCAGAGCTCTTTGATATCTGCATATCCTGAGTTATCTCAGGAATGGATTGAATGGGGATTGAAAAAAGAGCAGCCATCTCCTGAAGCGTCCTCCAGCAGCTCTTCTTCTCAAGCTGCTCCTTCAAATCAAATTTCTTTCCACGTACACATGCTGAAAGCATTAGCCTCAAGCGACTCTATCACTATTTTAGGCGACTGTTTTCGCTATTTAAAAGCGATTCAAAAAGCGGTAGGTCCTGAGGTTTTCTCGGAGGGGGTTCACAACATAGCGATTGATTTAATGCAACGCGCGATGGGAAAGCGAGATGAGCACTTAGATCGTTTGCTTTGTCAAACAGCTATCCTTCTTTTTGAGGATCAAAATCGTTCTCTGGAAATTAGGGAAAGGCTATCAAGTCTCACGATGCAACTATTTAGCGTGGCCGAGCGATTGAGTGTGAATTTGGAGAAGAAAAAAAATCTTAATTTAACATATCAGCTGATGGAATCTTTGCTGATACATGAGCAACGCGAGGAGGTTCGGAGAGCGATACGCCATTTTGTGAGTGGATTGCTAGTGCGTTCCTTAGAGAATCATTCTTTAAATGGGATTGAACGTTATCCATTGGGATTAGCCGGGGCTTGGATTGCAAAGTATGGGGATAAACCAGAGATTGGATATTTTGGCGATGAGAAATTTCAGGACTACTTGTTGGCTCTTTCTGAAAAACTGATGGGAGTGGAAGACGAATTGCATCCAATTGGTTTGAAGATTCAGAAGGCGTTAGATCAAGAAGCACAAAAAATGAAGCAGAACCAATTATTTAAAAAAATCGTGGGGTTGTTTCTCAGTAATGCATCGCCTTTGGATGCTAAAAGAAAGTTTTTGTTGTTTATCCGGATGCTAGTATCGCTTTTAAGGGAACAGGAGCCTATAGATTTGCAAGCAATTACACTGGCTACACTCCTGCTTGAGAAGGATTTAGAAAAAGAACGCTGTTTGATAATGTGCCTTTTTTATGAATTACTATGTAAACTGGATATCGAGTACGCGTACAGCACATTTCCATCTATCAAAAGTCAACTACCTCAACAGCATAGCTGTCGCATCCATTTGCTTATGATCCATTCACTTGTAAAAATGGACTGGGAGTTAGCCTTTAAAAAAGCATTGGCCTTATGGAATCAAGAGTCTGCGCAGATTACAGCTGTGTTGGCTAAAGAACCAACAAAAGAGATGCTTATCTTAAGAGATACTCTTTTAGTCGCGTTGATGCGTTCAGGGATCAGGTATCCGCATTCCATGACAGATGATGGATTACATGCGTTAGGGGATTTATTAAAAGCCTCTTTACCTAGCACCCTTTCAATTCTTTTATGTGATGATCGGATGCATGAAGAGCTCTTTTCTTTAACCAAGGAACTGCTGATCCATCCATCACCTCCAATCTGTGATCAAGGCGAAGCGCTTTTTGATCAATTAAATAACGAAGAGGTATTGATAGACGCGCAGATTGAAGAGATTCTTTTGTTGCAGATCAGCAGACGACTTGCTGACAAGACAACGCGATGGAAGGAAGAAATTCCTCTTTTCATGCAAATAGCGCAGAGACTCCTAGATGTTATCCAAGAGGCTAATGAGGGACTGCCTCTAGTTAAACTGACTTTAGATACCATGCATAAAATGATTGAAAAAAATTCTGATGTTTGTTTAGACGTTGTTTTTGACGTAATTGTCACTCTTCTTCAGCAGAAGCTCTCGTCTGCAGCTATTCGTGATCAGGTGGGGATGATCATCCTAGCTTTAATTGAGAAGTATTTAAGTAAAAAAGAGTCCCAAAAGGAGTTTACAGCCCTTGTGTTATTCCGGCAACTGTTGCATGACGCGATCATCGGTAAGGAGCAATGGGGGAGGCAAGTTCAAAATCTTTCGGTGAGATTGATTAAGTTGTTTTATGAGGAGTGCCACCGGGAAAATGGAGAAATTGGTTTACTTATCGATCTTTTAGAGAGCAAGGAGTTGCTTGAGCTGAATTCGCTAGCGAATTTGACTGCTATTTTTACGGTCATGAGAAGTATGGAACGGCCGAATGCGTATCAATGGCTCTGGAGGGCTCTCCAAAAACGTCAGTATTCTTCAGCACAAGAGAAAACTCAAAGTTATGAGAAATTTTTTCAAGATTTAGTCCAGAAATTAGATCTCAAAGCACTTCCCTTCATTGAGCAGGAGTTTTTTAATCCGCACGCTGTGTGGGCACAGCCTTATTTAAACGATCAAATCGCCCTATTTTACGGCTATATTTTTCAGTATTTTGAAGGGCTTTCGATTCAAAGTAATGATCGAGCGATCGCGAGACAATGTGCAGATCTTTTTCAGAGACGTTGTCAATGGTTGATTGAAGTTCTTCCTCCGAATACATACCAATCTCAAAAAAAACAGTTCTCCTGTTCTTTAATTGTCGTCTTTAGCCGCTCAAACTCGCGTGAATATATAGATAGAGCCTGCGCGTTGATGTCGGCAAGTCTAATGGAGCCGGATGATGATCCAAGATATATGAACGCCGCTGTTAAACTGTTCACAGCTTTTTTAGAGAATGAAGAGATTTTAAAAGAAAAGATTACAGATGGGAGTTTTCAGGACATTATCCACAGAGCCTTAACGATCTCAACCTTTCGTTGGGGGACACCTAATAGCGCCGTGATCATTCAACTGATTGAATGCATCTTTCAACAGGATGGGAAAGGGACGTATGAATTAGCGAATTCCATATTAGTTCATTACTGTTTAATGGAAGACGAAGCAGTGGGAATCAAGATAAAAAGGGCGAGAAGCAGGGCTGATCTGATTAATTCAGTCGAAATAGGACAACAAAAAATAGATAGATTGATCTCTCTCTGTCGGTCAAGAGGCTACACAATGGTTTGGGAACAATTAGCATTGATGTTCGATCAGCCGTTACCACCCTTAGACCCTTCTCTCTCAAGTGAGGTAAGTATGCTGGTTTACCCCTCTTTTACTTGGCAAACCTCTGTGGAGCTACAGGTGGGAGAGCACTGTTATGAGTTTGATAAGTTGGAGAGGACGCGGAGGCGATTCTTTAAACGTATCGACTCTAAAGACGGGCAGAGGCATCTTTGCGATTGGGATCCATTTATCCGAGTTAAAATTAAGGTTGCTCCAGAGGAATTGGATGATTTGCGTAAACATATTCATGAAGTAAGAGTGCTTACACCCATGATAAGTCTAGGAAGCATTTTAGCGCGATTTTTCAAGGTGCGAATACCCTCTGTTTGTGCCATGTTCCCAATGCCAGCCATCGGGTATTTGATGTTCGCGAAAGCCCTAGGCAATAGAAAAATCACATCTATTTCGATCGTTAATTTTTCCCAACCGCATCGTAAGTTTTACTCCGCTCTTGTGTGGAGCATTGCGGCAGATGGGGTGTTAACCTATACACCCTGTCTGCTTGCATCAATTTTGGCCAATGTATGCTTTAATGTTCAGGTTGATCCGCTTAGAATGCTTGCTGGTATGAGTGTGTTGAGCGTCGCTATATTGATTAAACAGGCCGTATGCGGCTGTTTTGGCTTCAGGCGAAAACAGTAAGTTTGAGGCTATTATTTAATTATGTAAAGATGAACTAACCAGTAAATCAGGGTGTTTTTTTTATTGTTGCTTATCAACCATTTTGCCATACTCACTGAATTTTAGAAGCAAATGAGTTGCTGCCATTGAAGATCAGCGGATAAATGCCTTTAAAGGTACGTCCTTAAAAAGTCATGACAAGGCAAAGCAAGAAGGTAGCCAGGGCGTCCCGCCCTGTGCCTCAGGGCGGGACGCCCTGGCTACCTTCTTGCTTTGCCTGCCGTAAGGACGTATCATTGCACAGGTAATTAGCAGAACAAAAAATGGAGTTACCTTTATTTTAGCTTTAGACGCCGCCAGCGTTCCATTATTAATTCCTGATACCGTTCTTGTGATTTTTGTGACAGAAAACTTTGACTGATTAGCATTTTCCACGCTTCTAATGAATGTTCAAATCTTAATAATTCACTTTCCAGAATAGCCGGAGGTAATCCTAATCGCTCTTTTCCAAAATAGTCGAATAGGTCAGCGTGAGTTAACCTGTTTTTTTTACCTCTAATCGGAAGGGCGATTTCTTCTTTAGCTTTTAAAATGATTGTTGTGTTTAAGAGGTCATATGCAGGGCTTAATTCAACCTTATGATCTCGTTGAATTAGGCTGAAATTTTTCAAATGCATATCCTCATTTCCAATCAGAAAATTAAATAATACACGACGGAATAACTTTATTTTTTCTAAAAGAGGAAAGGTGCAATGTGTTTCAATAACAGAAGCTACTTTTTCCATGCTAGATTCATATTTCGTCTCCCTGGAATACTCTAGAAGTTGCGAAAAATCTTCTACTCCAATTTTTTTGTTTTTTGTCACTCGATCAAATCGCTTTATGAAATAGGTGAGGGATTGATCGATGTTATAAATCATCCCATGCAAAGGAACCTCAATGCCCACTATTGCAGCCAATTTCATTGAAAGATCTTCGTTCTGAGGAACCTCCTCAAATATATGATGAGGTGGTTTTAATATGTATCGCCCATTTTTTTCAACAATTTCAAAACCCTCTTTCTTTACATCTAAAATGACACTAAGTTTTGGTTGCACGCCTTGAATAGACAATTTCGTCGCATATTCCGAGGCCAGTTGTATCTGTTCTTTGGGAGTAAAGGGGAAATCGTGAAGGTACACTAAGGTTCTTGAGAGTAGTTTTAAACCATTTTTAGAATACTTTTGTGGACATAATTCATAAGTTATTGGGCAGTGATTCATGGTATTTCCTCAACTGTTACATTACCAACCATGTCGCCGCCAACCACGATCAATTGACTAAATAAATCATGACGATCAATTTTAGATTGCCTTAAAAGCCCTTCTAACATCATTCCTTCAGGCAATAACCCCTCAAAAAACGAGGGGAATTTATCGTAATCATAGACGCGTTGATTTATGGGCATCAGCAATGAGACAGAGGGTCCTATATATCCATCTAAATAGATAAAACGGTACTTTTTATTGTGTTCGATCTCTTGCAGTTCGCCCGCTTCAGTTCCATCCACAAACACTCTAGCCTTTTTCATTAAATTGCTCCTCGAATAATCCCATTAGGGGGCTCTCAAACGCGATCTTTATATTTAATACTTCTAATACTCTCAAAAGCGTTTCTAAACGAACGGTTAATTTTCCCTTTTCTATGTCAAAAATCACCGTTTTCCCCAATCCTGCAAGCCTAGCTAGCGCTTCTTGAGATAGCTTACTTTTTTTACGATGAAAATGAACCATTTTTCCTAGCTGTTTGATGTCCATGGTGCCCTAATGGTGAAATTTACTGTCATAACAGTAAATATATCTCATTGCAAATATATTTCATAGATATTTTTAGGAAATCGTATGTAAATGCTGCTTTAGCAGTAAAATTCACCGTCTCTGTGTATTCTGCGCTTCTGTGTTTCCAATTTTGAAACACAGAAGCGCAGAGAATACTAAGAAGATATTTTTTATTCAGTATTATCAGACGCAATTTCAAAAAATAAATTATGAAAATAAGCATATGAGCGACAAACTATTGTTCTATAAATCACAATTATGCTAAAATGTGAGTTATAGAACGGAGGTCTATCGCTCATGCCTTGGAACTGGGAATTACAAGATTGGCCAAAATTTCATTGCGATGTTAACGCCATCTCTCAGATGGAAAGAAAGTTTCTCCTGGGAGTAGGAAGTGCTTTTGCATTTTTAAAAACTCTAGGAAAACAAGATTATCATCCATTTATCGTTGAAATTTTGAGTTTAGAAGGTTTAAACAGCTCCAGAATTGAAGGGGAGTTTCTCGACAGAGAGAGCTTGCAATCTTCAATAAGGAAACACTTTGGATTAAAAACTTCTACAAAAAAAGAAGCCAATAAAGAATCTAAGATGGCCGATCTTATTTTAAGTGTCTATGAGACGTTCGATCAGCCATTGACTCATGAAATGCTCTTTCAATGGCATTCCCTATTGTTTAATGACCAATCCCACATTGAGGACCGTGGAAGATATCGCACGCATAACGAACCGATGCAAATTGTTTCCAATCGTTATGGCTCTACTAGGGTTTTCTTTGAGGCACCCCCTTCCGCCAAAGTCCTTGATGAGATGACCGCGTTTATTAACTGGTTTAATCAAGCTTCTGACTCTGTCTCGATCCTGGGTCGTGCAGCTATTTCGCATATCTATTTTGAAAGCATCCATCCATTTGAAGATGGCAATGGCCGCATTGGCCGTATTCTTGTTGAAAAAGTTCTTTCACAGGGTGTGGGGCAATCCATATTGATCGCCGTTTCAAAAATATTGGAAGTGAGAAAAAAAGAATACTATGCGGAATTGGAAAAATGTAATCGCACTTTACACATACAAGATTGGTTGGGATTTTTTGCTGAAGTGATCTTGCAGGCGCAAGAAGAGTCGATAGCATTACTCTATTTTTTGATAGAAAAATCAAAAATGCTGACAGCCCTCTCCGGAAGCATCAATTTGCGGCAGGAAAAGGTTCTCTTGAGAATATTTGAAGAAGGCCCTAGTGGTTTTGAAGGGGGGTTAAGCGCAGAGAATTATATTGCGATCACAAAGACTTCCAAGGCAACAGCGACACGCGATTTAAATGATTTAGTCCAAAAGGGAGCCTTACTAAAAACTGGGGAGCTTCGCCATACACGTTATTGGTTAAATAAATCAGAGAGAAAAGAACAATAAGTTCAATAATTAGTCTGGCTTACAGCGCGTTCTGACTAACAATTCCGTTCTTGAAGAAGGCCTTGGGTGCAGGAGCGTCCTTAAAAAGTCATGGCGAGGCGAAGCAAGAAGGTAGTCAGGGCGTCCCGCCCTGGTTCGAGAGGGGCTGTGAATAATTGATTTCACAGCCTCTCATTGCCTGCGAACCAGGGCGGGACGCCCTGACTACCTTCTTGCTTCGCCTCGCCATGACTTTTTAAGGACGCTCCTGCACCCAAGGCCTTCTTCAAGGACAGATTATTCGAGGCGGCAAAAGCCCATTAAATTCTCAAAATGGGTCTAAACTTCGTTGTCCCATTTTGCTAAATGCTCTTCTCTCGATCTTAATAGGGCTAAGGAATCGCCATAAATCTGGTTTAGCGAAAATACAATGCTATTAAGAGCTATTTGTTGCATCCTAGGGAGATTCTCAGCACTTACCCTTGAAGGAAGGTTAGCATAGAAATTTACGGCATCTCTAAACGTTTGTTCATAAACCCTATCATTGTTAAGACTTAGCGACTTGAGTTTTTGGCATACTGTGTTGGCAAAGCTTTGAATATCAATATCACCAGAAGGAATTGCAACAGCCTCTTCAAACGATTTTCCTTGGGCGATCCCATTTGGAGCCACGAAGCCCACAAAATCATTTAGCGCAATGCGTAAAGAAGCCGCTTGAGCACGCGTAGATTCTACACTTTTTTGCCAACATTTTTTTTCATAGAGACCCCAAAGGCTATATAACAATACCATAAAGGCACATTTCGCAACCGGTGTATTTCCTGATACAATGCTGACAACCATTGTCGTCAAACTTACAGCAACCCACAATTCTGGCTGTTTGAAAAAACGTGCGATTTTAGTCCAAACATCTTGAGTCTTTTTATCCACTTTACATATTGGAGGTTGTAGGCCATTGTTTGGCACAATCGCTGTATGCGTGTCAGAAGATGATAACACGCTAGTAAAAGTAAGAGAAGAAATAGGATCCATAGAAGCTCCATAAATAATTGATTAAGTTTAAGGTCTTGATTATAAAAAACAATAATTAAACGACATTGTAACATGATGTTGTATTTAAAGCAATAAAAAAATATTGGATGGATAATTTAAAAGAATGTTAGTTGGTGTGACTCGATGAAGCGGAACCATTAGCTATTATTTGTTTGAGTTTTTCAAATAGCACCCATTCGTCTGATTCAGGTCCGAAATCATCAAAGTGAATGAGGTGCCATGGAGCATCAACTTTTCTAACAGTACCGGTATAGTATTCGTTATCTCCCCAATCGGCCTTGACACGCGTCCCAACGCTCAATGATTTTATTTCTGGTATTCGAATATCTTCATGGGCCACCCAAGCTTTACTGGGATCTTTTCCCAGATACTCCACATAAGCCGTGCCTAAATCTATATTTTCGATCCGGCAAAGACGCCATTCATGCCCATCTCGTGCCTCGCGGTAGTCGCCTGTCTGAATGTTGTTTAATCTGAATACTGCTCGTCTTGCGCCTGAAGTCGGGCCAAAGCTCCAGTCATTAGGAAACAGTACAGTATGTCCATCCCCCGAACGCTGTGCCTCGCGATAGTGCATCTCTGATTTTACATAGTGAGCCGCTTCAGCAAAGCTAATGCTGCCATCGCCGTTCCTATCTAAAAGAGAGTCACCACTAAGCGCCGCAAT